>Ga0209390_10001589_pt1 | contig 43236 bp, 30 predicted proteins | sample BON01_FD_187212 | JGI IMG/M metagenome (GOLD analysis project Ga0209390, IMG submission 187212) | Freshwater microbial communities from Lake Bonney liftoff mats and glacier meltwater in Antarctica - BON-01 (SPAdes) (version 2) | ecosystem: Environmental > Aquatic > Freshwater > Ice > Glacier...
GAATTGGATTAGCAATTAGATTAAACCCAAATATTGTTGCATCTGTCTTCTCAATATCTGTTTAGTGGAATTTTATTGTCTCGATAATTCGTATTATTTTATTCTCTTTTGGATTAAATACCCTAAGGGTAACTATTAGTTAGTATATTTTCCACCTGAAGCTAACCAAGCTGAAATAACCGCTTTTTCTGTAGAATCTAAATTGCCCATGTTATTATCTACCGCTTTTACCTTCATCAAAGTCCCTTTTGAGACTATTTTACAATCTGTCGAAAAAATATTGGGAACAGCTCCATTGGCAGTATGGCAAGCTGAAATAGCACATTTCATATTTAATAAATCTTTAACTGCTAAAAAATTGTTTCCAATAGTTCCTCCTTGATTGATCGTCACCTCCTTAGTTTTGGTGCAACCATCTATGTCCTTTACTGTTATGGAATAAATACCTGCTACCAAACCTTTAAAACTATTTGATGTTTGAAATGCGCCTGATTGTAATTGAAAAGTAAAACCTGTTGAACCAAATGCGGAAATAGTTATTTGACCATCTTTTTCACAATTTCCTTCGTCCTCTTTACTTGTAGTAAAATCTATGGTTTTGGTTGAACAAATATTTATATTAGCTGCTGGTTTTTCACCTTCTTTTTTGCAGTTACTTAACAGTATTACTGAAAAAGCCATTGCTGCAATTAAATTTATTTTTCTCATTTTTATAATATATTAACAGCAAATATATTATATTAAGTTATATTTATTATATTTTATTTTCTTTCACAAATGCCCAAGTTTCAGAAAAATCTATTTTCCGAAATGGCGATTTAGAAATTAGTTTTGTAACTAATTTTACTCGTATTTGGAATGACGCAGGTAGTGGCGCAAATATGAATGGCGCTTTTTTTCGTCCTGTCCTGACAAGCATGGCTGGGTTTCATTCACTTGGAGATTTGGCGGTAAGAAGTCATAGTGCCACTGGACAAGTTCTTGCAGTTGTTCGCGATATTAGCGACTCTGGCAAAATTCTTGCTGCGCCCCTTAGTTATACACGAATATGGGCTGATTTTGGATCTGGCGCTTCGCAAGATGGTTCAATTTGGAGGCCAAATCCTCCTCAAGGATATGTAGCAATGGGATTGGTAGCCAATAGCGGCTATAATGCACCTTCATTAAATGCAATGAGGTGTATTAAAGCCGAATATGTAATAGGCGGCATAGTTTCTACATCTGTGATATGGAACGATGCAGGCTCTGGAGCAAATGCAGATTTTAGTGCTTGGGGAATTGGTGCTCCATTAGCATACCCTGACTCAGGAAAAATTTATCTTTCACCCAATACTTTTATTGGACACTCAAGCCATGCTAAACCGACTAGTGCTAATGCAAACTTATATGCATTAATTTTACCTATCAGAGAAGAACTTCCTGCAGATACTTTATTTCCTAAACTTCCTGTGCTTAATAGCTTAAATCAGCCTTCATTGTATTCTGCTAACGGAACAGTAGCCACCACTTATTTGCCTTGGTTTAGTGTAAACAATCCACAGCTCAATATGCTCCAGAAAATTGTACAATCGCCCACTTATAAAATGGTGAGAGAAACCCGTTACAGAATGATAAATTTTACGCACAATCAAGGGGCAGAAACAGTTACTATGAATTGGTCAACATCCTTTGGAACAAGTCGGTCTAATGCACAATCTTACGCTCAAACTACGGGCATTGAAATGACAGCGGGTTATTCTGGTTTAGGCCTAAGTGCTTCAATAACATTGAGCAAAAGTTTTACCCACACAACCGAAACAACTGACAATTGGTCAAATGAAACTACAATAAGTATTGATGTGCCAGTATTGGTAAATACTGCAACAGCTGCTTACCTTTTGGAATCAACTTATAAATTATTTAGAGAAGATGGAACTCTTGTAGGAACTGAACTAAATCATAGACCAAGTGGCTCTTTTTATATCACACATTTTCCTAAAGCAGTTGTTAATGTTTCCCCATTACCAAAGCTTGACCTAAAAACATATCCTGTTCCAGCTTTTTTAGGAGAAAATATACAAATCGTTTTGCCAACTTCAAATGTTTATCAAATCGAGGTTATGGATTTAACAGGAAAAATTTTATATTCCTTTTCAAACATTCAAAACTTTTTAAGTTTAAATAGCAACGATTTGCAAAAAGGAATGTTCATAATAAACGTATTTAATGAGCAAGAAAAGTTTGTAAATAAAATTATAATTCAATAGTTAACACATCCTATTATTGGGATTATTGTTTAGTTTATAGGTCCATAAATTATTACTAGTCAGCTGAAAATAAATAGTTTAGAAAATTTTAAATTCACATAAAGTGGTCAATTTAAGCTGTAAGTGTTTTGCAACATACCGATTACAGAAAAAAATTAAACTTTTATGGTATTGCTCCATTACAGATTCTTTTTTTATTAATGTCTTTAAAATGAACTATTATCTATTTCAATAGGCATCCTATGATAGCTTTTAGCAACAATACCAAATTGAATAGCTGGCAGCCATTTTCCTTGAGTTAATTTTAAAACTCTAATACAATCATCCTCTAAACCATAACCCAATCTCTTCTCTAAGGGAGCAACTGGCTCAATTTTGTCAATATTTCCAAATTCATCAACTTCAAATCGAATTAACAAAATTCCAGAAATACCCAATTCTTGAGCAATTTTAGGCATTTTAAAAAAACTAGAAATAAATTGGGGTAAGCTTGATGCTGTTTCAGTGATATTAGAGTTTACAAAATGCTCAAAAAAATTATGAAACTCTATATTGTTAAATGAATTAACGATTAATGTGGGACTAGCCATATAACCTTCTAAATCTTCTAGTGAATCTCGCTCTCCATTTTTATAAATGCCCTGAGTTTTTGTTTTATCAAACAAGCATATCCTAAATCCATGTAGCATGCTATCCTTATAATTGCATGAATCTACTAAAATCGGCTTTGCATTTTTTATAGCAATTCTTGCATAATTGCCCGCTCCATTTGTTATTTGACCATAAGGCATAGGTTTTCCTGTGGTATCAAAAGTTGCTAAGGATATTAATTTGTGAATATACATAATTCCTTCTTGGCAAATAGCACCGTTGCCATAGTATGTTGTAAATTTATGTAAACCTTTATTTTCAATCCTCTTAGTAACTATTACTCCTTTTTGATTTCTAAATACACTTATATTATTTTGATTCTCTGAATAGAACTTTGCAAAAGTATCTCCACTTTCATATAATGAAAAATTATTTCTGATAGGCTTTCCACTTTTATATTCTATTTCATAATAAGTGTTTTCTACCAATCGGTAGTACCATTTACCCTCTGCTAGACCATTTATTTTAAGCCCTCTAAAATGTTTGGATGTATCATCAAAATATATTTTTTGTTCATTTTTTTCAGAAACTGGGTAATAAACAAAACCCATGTTTTTACTATATATCAATGAATCATTCTGATAAAAGTATGTAGTTGTATCAGCTGTTCTAGATTCGATAGATTGTTTTAGCTTTCCTGTCTCATACATTTCTTCTTTTTTTAACATCCCATTGTAATTGTAATAATACCAAATACCCACCTTTAAACCCATATTATACTCCCCTTTTTCTAGAATAACAGTGCTTCGGTCTATGTTTTTTGATACCGTATAACTTCCATGTTTTAGTGCACTAGGATTCTTAAACACATAATAGGTTAATTTAGTTCCATCTTCTTGTTTTTCAGTCTTTTTTTTCACCTTTTGTGCATTTGTTTCAATGCAATTTAATAGCAAAAGCATTGCTATACCTATTTTTACTATTTTCATATTATTTAATGTTACAAACATATAAAATTTAACACAGCTTATTTTATCCAAAATTTTTTTAAAAATATAAAAGCAATCATATAAAAATATCACACCATATAAAAACGTACATTTATTTAGTATTGTAAAAAAAACAAGTAGTTACAAATGTATATCTTTGCAAAAAAAATGAGTAAAGTTGATTTTATAGCCGAACTAACTTGGCGTGGAATGTTGCACGACATTGTGCCAGGAACACAAGATTTATTAAAAAAAGAATCGGTGTCGGGATATATAGGGTTTGACCCCACGGCAGATTCGCTAGGCATTGGGCACTTAGCTCAGATAATGACACTACTCCATTTTCAAAAAGCAGGACATACTCCTATCGTTTTGATAGGAGGCGCCACAGGTATGGTGGGCGACCCAAGTGGCAAAAAAGAAGAACGCAATCTATTAGATGCAGATACATTAAACCACAATGTAGCCTGTATTAAAGACCAATTAAGTAAGTTTTTAGATTTTAAACAGCCATCAAATGCTGCGGTGATGGTAAATAATTATGATTGGTTTAAAGATTATAAATTTCTAGATTTTATAAGAGATGTAGGCAAACATATTACCATAAGCTATATGCTTGCAAAAGACAGCGTACAAAAAAGACTAGAAGCAGGAATGTCTTTTACAGAATTTAGCTATCAGTTGGTGCAGGGATATGATTTTTATTGGCTGCGCACAAATATGAATGTAAAGTTGCAAATGGGCGGCAGTGATCAGTGGGGAAATATTGTAACGGGTACAGAATTTATAAGAAGAAAATCTGGACTAGATGCCTATGCTCTTACCACAAAATTAATAACCAAAGCAGATGGCAGCAAGTTTGGCAAATCAGAATCAGGCAACATATGGCTAGATGCTTCTAAAACATCGCCTTATCAATTCTATCAATTTTGGCTTAGGTGTGCAGATGAAGATGCCATTAGCTTTATAAAAATATTTACCCTTTTGAGTCAAAAAGATATTGAAGAAATGATATTAAAACATCAAAATGCCCCACACGAAAGATTGCTGCAACATGCATTAGCACAAGATATCACGCGCAGGGTACATGGAGAGGATGCATTAAATAAAGCTAAAATGGCTACCAAAGTATTGTTTGGCAAATCTACTATAGAAGACCTCTCTTTTTTAGACGAAAAAACCCTCGAAAGTGCCTTTGAAAAGCATAATCATTTCAGTATTTCTAGCTCTTTAATTAAAGAAGGAATATTGATACAAGACCTCTTGGCTATTCACACCCCAATACTTGCAAGCAAGGGAGAAGCAAAACGCATGATAAAAAATAATGGAATAAGTATAAAAAAAGAAAAAATTACAATGGAAGATGACTGTATTAACACACAACACTTGCTTCACAACAAATATCTTTTTGTACAAAAAGGAAAAGAATTCTATTTAATAAGTGCTCAATAAATATGGAAATTAAAACATTCAACCCCAAAGAAATGGAAGTGCCTGCGCTGCATCACCTATTGCTAGGCGCTGTTGGCCCTAGACCCATCTGTTTTGCCAGCACTGTAGATGAACAAGGCAATAGAAACCTTGCTCCTTTTAGCTTTTTTAACGTGTTTAGTGCCAATCCACCTATTGTAGTTTTTTCTCCAGCAAAGAGTGGGAAAACAGGTGCCGATAAACATACCTATGAAAATGCCAAAGCCACTAAAGAAGTAGTTATAAATATTGTAAATTACGCCATGGTAAACCAAATGAGCTTGGCAAGCAGCCCATATCCAAAAGGAGTAGACGAATTTATAAAAGCAGGCTTCACCGCTATTAAAAGCGATATTGTGAAACCTGATAGGGTAGCAGAAAGCCCAGTGCAAATGGAGTGTAAGGTAAATCAAATTATTACCTTAGGAGATAAGGGTGGTGCTGGAAACTTAATCATTGCAGAAGTATTAAAAATTCATGTAGCCGCATCAATCCTCTTAGAAAACAATCATATAGATCAAACAAAAATAGATTTGGTGGCTAGAATGGGCGACAATTTTTATTGTAGGGCATTTGGCGATGCATTGTTCGAAATTTCTAAACCCATGACCACTTTGGGCATAGGGGTTGATGCCTTGCCAACACATATCAAAGAAACTTCATCGTTTTCAAAAAATCATCTCGGGATGTTGGGCAGTGCAGAAAATATGCCAAACCAATACGCACTAGAACAAATACGATTAATGAACAACAGCTATGAAGAAAGAGCTGCCCACGCCCTATTATTACTTGCAAAAAACGAATATGAACAAGCATTAGAACAAGTTTGGGAAAAATAATTAATCAGGTGCAAATTATAGAAAACCTAGCCTCAGGTAATATAAAAACCATTGCAAAAACCTTGTCAATGGTTGAAAATCAGCTTTCGGGCGCGGCAGAATTATTGCTTCAATTATCTTTTTCTAAAAACATACCAATAATAGGTATCACCGGTCCTCCGGGAGCAGGAAAAAGTAGTTTGGTAAACAGTTGCATTGCACACCTATTGGTGGAAAATAAAAAAATAGCTGTTTTGGCCGTAGACCCATCTTCTCCCTTTAATTATGGCTCTTTATTAGGCGATAGAATAAGAATGCAAAGCCATTTCAACAATCCAAATGTGTTTATTAGAAGTGTAGCTTCTCGCGGGCACCTTGGAGGCCTATCAAGCAGAATTTATGAAATGTGTGACGTATTGCGTAATTGCAATTTTGACTACATTTTTATAGAAACTGTAGGTGTTGGGCAAAGCGAGGTAGAAATTGCTGGTATAGCAGATATTACAATAGTAGTATTGGTGCCAGAATCTGGAGACGAAATACAAGCCATGAAAAGCGGTGTGATGGAAATAGCCGATATTTTTGCTATCAATAAAAGCGACAGGGAAGGAGCTAATAAATTTACCCAAACGTTAAAAAAATTACTGCATCATCAGTCCAAAGATGCTGAAATAGTGCAAACCATTGCTATAAAAAATGAAGGCACAAAAAAGCTATTTGCTGCTATACAAAAAAAACACATTGCTCAGCAAATAAATGAACAAAAAGCGCACCTTTTAGCCAATCGGGCTTGGCAATTAATGGCTAGTAATTTAATGAAAAAGTACAATTATCTAGACTTACTTGAAGAAATAAAAATAGCACAAACAAAACAAAACTTCAACCTGTATCGTTTTATTAAAAACAAATTAACATGATTACGATCATAAGTGGTTCAGCCCGCAAAAATTCAAATACTTTAAAAGCAGCCAAAGCTATAGAAAAATTAGTAACCCAAGCAGGTTGGCAAGCCCAAATTATTGATTTCAATGGCTTTGACATTCCAAACTTTAATCAGCCATTTGACCCTGAAAATTTAACAATATGGCAGCAATCGTTGATTGCAAATATGGAAAAATCTTCATTAATTTTTATGCTGAGCCCAGAATATAATTGGATGCCAAGTGCTGAAATTATTCAGTTTATTAATAGATTTGGCAGTGAAAAATTTAAACCTATTTGGGATAAAAAAATATTTGCAATGATAGGTGTTTCTGCGGGTAAGGGAGGGAAAATACCCGCATTATATTTAACGCAAATGGTAAATAAAATAGTGAGTTTTTTAGATTTAGATAGTTTTGTTTTTAGCAGTATACAAGAAATACATGACATACAACAGTTAATAAACCAAGAAGGTGATTTATTAGAAAATGAAATATTTAATGCTAGCTTTGCCAAATTCGTAACGAAAGTGCTAAATCAAGCAAAAAAAACGAGTCTAATAAGCAGTTAAAAGAATTGTTAATAACAAAACTAAATTTTATAAAAAAAATAGGACTAAATTTTTTAATCTTGCATTGCTAATCTAAGTTAAAAATAAATACCTTTGCATTATAAAAAAAAGTAAGGGTTTAAATTTACAAAAGCAGATATAAAGTAGAAAAATATGAAGTTTATAGTTCCATCTCAAGATTTATTAGAGCGTTTACTATTGGTAAATGGTGCAGTGGTTGCAAAGCCTGTTTTGCCAATTTTAGAAAATTTTCTTTTTGTTATTAAAAATGAAATCCTCACTATTAGCTCCACTGATTTAGAAACAAGCATGACTACTTTTATGCCTGTTCAGGCCCAAGAAGATTTAGCAATTGCAGTGCCCTCCAGATTAACTATTGACATTTTAAGATCACTGCCCTCTCAGCCAATTACTTTTACTGTAGACAGCAGCAGTTTTGGAATTGAATTAAGCACTGCAAGTGGCCGATACAAGCTAGCTGGGCAACCTGCTGATGATTACCCAAAAATACAAGAAATAGAAAGCACTGGCAGTTTTAATATTCCAAGTAGAATATTGGCTCGCGCTATTAGCAAAACCCTTTTTGCTACAAGCACAGATGACTTGCGTCCAAACTTAAATGGAGTATTTGTGGAACTAAAAGAAGGTTCCATAAACTTTGTTGCCACAGATGCAAATAGGCTTGTAAAACTAACCCGCAGCGATGTAGACCCTGGCCAAGAAAACAGCTTTATAATACCCAAAAAAGCATTAAACCTATTAAAATCTGCCTTGCCAATGTCTGATGAGCAAATTGTGGTAGCATTTAACGAAAATAGTGTGGCATTCAGTATTTCTAACCTCAATTTAATTTGTAGGCTTATAGAAGATAGGTATCCTGATTATGCAGCTGTGATGCCATCAGATAATGACCAAGAACTTATTTTAGACCGATTATCAATATTAAACACTACCAAGCGTATTGGTATATTTTCTAATAAAACTACACATCAAATTAGGCTTGCCATAACGGGTAGCGAACTCAACGTTTCGTCAGAAGATTTGGAACTAGCCAATGAGGCTCAAGAGCGTTTGGAATGTGAATTTAATGGCAGTGATTTAGAAATAGGTTTTAATGGCAAATTCTTTATTGACATGCTTGCAAATTTAGACACAGATCAAGTTGTATTAAAATTGAGCGCACCAAATAAAGCTGGCATTATGATTCCGGCAGACAACGAGGCAGATGAATCAATAGAAATGTTGATTATGCCAATGATGCTCAACAATTAATAAAACTTATATTCTCCGCCCACTAAATGACTTATAGAGTTGCGATTGGGCTAAGAATTCAAGGGGAAAATAATAGTTTGAGGCTTCTTCTGACAATGAAATTACTGGTGTTTTTTTAGCTTTCTCAATTACCAAATCACGTAATTTTAACATTCTTAATTTAACATAATCGCGTTAATTAATAAATACTATTTCAACTTTATTCTTTGTTATAATTTTTAACCCTGACTTTTCTCTTTAGTTATTATTCACAAGAATAAGGTTTTTTTTAAGATTAAAAATGAATGTAAATAATTTTTTTTATTTCTAAAATTACCTAGTGCCATTTTTTAAAGTATGTTGTATTTTTGCATAATGATTAATAAACAAATCAAAGAACTTTTTTATTCCAATGGTAGTGAAATCTTTGGCCCAATAAGCTATGAAAACTTTTGTGAAAATAAGTATTATAAAAGCACTATGGTTTGGTTTGAAGGCATAGCGGGCTGGATAAATATATGTGACGTAGCGGAATTAAAACATTTGGTAGGCACAATGCCTACTCCAAACTTGGATAGCATTCAACCGCAAACATCCTCGCATTTAACACCCCCTTTATCAAAGAAAATACTATCAAAAACCAATTTAAAGGAAACTAATAATATAGCTTGGTTTTTAGCGGGAGGTGTATTGGTAGTTTTGCTTGTTGGTTGGTTCATTTGGGGTAAAAATGATAGAATTGAAAAAGTAACAGAAGTGATTAGTGAAAAGGATACCTTGGCAAACAGTGTATTAGTAAATAGTACTGACAGTGTTGTCGATATTGATACCGCTGCATTAATTAATAACGCTACAACAGAGGCAGAAAAAAAGACACACAGAATGAACTGGGATAAGTTTGTTACATTGAAAGCCAATAAATTTAGAAAAATAGAATTTGGTGGAATTGACAATTTAAAATTGATGATAACCAACACCAGTCCATATAAAATTGATTTTGTAAAAGTATATGTTGAGTATTTAAAAGCCAATAATGATACTGCACTAACTGCCATTTTAGAGTTTCATGATGTTAAACCTAATGAAACAAAAGAACTTTTTGCACCTGATTGTAAGCGTGGCGTAAGTTTACGCTCAAGTATTCTGAATATAAAAAGTTATGGCATGAATTTTTGTTGGGATAAAAAAATTGCTAATAGAAAGGGAGAAGACCCTTTTAAATGTAAATAGTTTCCTTCCTATGTGGTCTTTGCCTTAGCGATACCGCCAAAGGATTAATACCTAATGCGATAATTTTTACTTCATTTATTTTGTTTGCTAAGTTTATAAAATGCTGTGGAAAAATGAGTATGTTTTAAAAAGCTCTCTGCAAAATTCCATTTACCTTAGCATGGGCTTTTTATGAAAATATCTAATTTGGTTTACTTAACCAACTACCAAAATAAACTTTTTATAATTTAACCCGCTAAATGCTCTTCATGGTCTTGTTTGGGCTAAAACCCCAAGTGAGAAAATTATAGTTCTATTTTGATATTTTCATCTTTTTGCACGGCCCAAAGTTTTAATTTGATTACACCAATTGTACGGATTTGATTGGTAATTTAATCCGTTATGAAGACTATTTATTGTAATTTATTAGCCCTATTTTAGCACTGTAACATCCCCCTTTATTTGCCGCCTCACATTATCACAACCTACCCACGTAACCAAATAGATATATACTTCTTTTGGCACAATAATACCTTTATTTTTTCCATCCCAATTTAAGTTTGGGCTGCTAAAATCTGCCATTTTTTCGCCCCACCGATTAAAAATCTTTAAATCGTATTCAAGGCCAATATTACTAAATTGATGATTGGGATAGACCTCATTTAATCCATCATCATTAGGGGTAAAAGAATTTGGCATGTACATGTCACTTGGCAATGCAAATGGGTTTTTGTTAATATGAATACTATCTATTTTTACACAATCATTTTTATCTATCACCTTTACAAAATAAAGTCCGCTATCCACTGTAAGTTTTAGTCGTTCAACACTTCCATCATGCCATAAATAACTAACAGCCACACCTGCATCTAATGTTAGTTCCACACCAATACAAATAGTGGTATCGTTTCCCATAAGAATTATTGGCAGAGGGTTGAGAATTAAAGAGATGCTATCATTTACTATACAGCCTGCATCAGACCACAGCTGCACCTTATATTTGCCAGGTTCTGTTGCAGTATATTGCTGGGTAGTTTCACCATTACTCCATTTATAAATTGAAAATTGACTACCTGGATCTAACAATTTAAGCACCTTGTCACAGAAGGCGGTATCTTCTGGCAAACCCCATTCGCCTAAATCTTCATTTTTTACTTTTGCAGTATCTCTGTTATAACATTTGCCATTATAAATTTGCACCCAATAATCTATTGTATCTAGCACACTAATGCTGTTTGAGGTGCTGCCATTGCTCCACAAATATTCTAAAATAGGTATATTTACATCCACATTTTTGGGTACTAAAATGGCTTTTTGCTGTGGACAAATCAATGTGTCACTTAACAATATTGATGGAGGATTTACAAGACCATAAATAACGCTATCCATAAATAAACAACCATTTATAGTGGTAACCGTTACTTTATATTTCTTTGCCTCACTTGCCAAAATACTTGCAGTAACTTCATTGGTGTTCCACTCATATCTGGCATATTGATTTCCAGGATTTAGCACTTGATTAATTGGGGTATTACTGCATATAATACTGTCATTTGGTAATTTTGGAAAATCTCTATCCTCCTTTATTACAATGGTATCCCTATAGTTACAGCCCATTTTGGTTACCAGCACATGATAGGCGCCTTCTTTTGATACAGTAATACTATCGCTTGTAGCACCCGTATTCCACATTGTAGGATAGCCTTCATTTTTTACTTTCAAACCTTTTATAAAAGGATTACATAGCACCTCATCTGATCCTAGCCCTGGCCTAATTGGCGAAATAATTCTGAGGGTTCTTCGGTAGGTATCTGCACAATTATTGTTTTTTGCTATCAGTTTCACCTCATAGATTCCCGCAGTATCGTAGACATAGCTAGGCGATCTAATAGAACTAATATCTGTAGTCTTTTTAGGGTCGCCAAAATCCCATTCAAAAGAAATATTATTGCCAAAACTATTGTTATTAAAATTTACTAAATGGTTGCAATTGATATTTGGTGCAAAAAACGAGGATACAATTTCAAAAGTACAATTACTTACATTAAACTGATAATCTCTGCGGGTAGTGCCTACCAAAATGCCCTTTCTAAATTCTTTGACTAAAATACCTATTACAAATTGCCCAACTAATGTTGGTGTTAGGGTTAATTCTCCTGTTTTTGAATCTATACTCAAACTTGGCAATCCATCTATGGGATTATTTTCATTATATGATGCTAAAAAATTAACTTCTGTAAACGGAGGTGGCATAAATTGAGCTGGTGTAGGTTTAGGTTGATCATTTGTAGAAGATGCTCCCACCATTCCTCTAAATGAATTGTTTGGCCTAAAAAGCTCATAAACCAAACTGTCGCCATCAGGATCTATTGCGCTGTGATTAAATGTAAGTGGTGCATTGGTGCATAAAAAATTTGGGGGCAACCCAGAAAACACCGCAGAGTTATTTACCCAATTTCTCGAACTCAAATTTTCTACCTTTGTCCAATATGTAGAACCTGTTCCTTGAGGATTAGACAAATTGGTGATGGTACCATTTCTGCAACAGCGCTGATATGCAATAATATAGCCGCCAGTCCTTAGCGGCAAATTTACAGTAAATTGAAAACGATATCTATCTACACAAGCATTTGGGATAGTTATTACACATTTATAATTTGTGGAACTAACCCGAGTAGGTGCTCCTGGCCTAACACCTATTCTGTCTAAATTGGCAATTCTAGCATTTGTTATTCCATCAAAAAAACCAAAGTCAGATCCCGATATATCAGAATTTATTGCTGCTGGTACTCCATTAATACAATCTAAATAAAAATCAAAAAAGATGGTGTAATTATTATTTCCATCATAGCGATAATATAATTCTCCACCTACTATATGGGTAGCTTTGGCATTAGAAACTATTGCCAAAAAAATCAATATTAATCCTGCTTTTTTCAAAAGAATAATTCAATTCAAAAATAAAGAAATAAAACCTAATTAAAAAATAATTTTTTTTTAACCAAAATAAAAGCGTTAAGAAACAGCTAAAAAAAATAGCAAACTTGTATTTCTAAAAATACTATTGACCCAATGCGCCACCTTGCAACTGCATAAAAGTTTGCATATTGGCGGCTTCGTTGCTTGCATCTCCAATACTTTTATACAACTGTGCTAGGTAGTAATAAGGCTCGGCATTTTTACTGCCTGCTTGCTGATCTATCATTTTTGCTATTTCAAAATTATAAATGGCTGAATCTGCACGTTGATTATTCATGTAGGCTTTTCCCAATCCCACATAAATAGCACTAAAGTTTGGATTTAGATTAGCCGCAGCAGAAAAACTATGTACCGCATCATAATTTTTTTGTTGTCCTAGATAAATTAACCCTCTAAAATAATATGAATTCGCGTCATTGTGCTTAAATTTTATCGCTTTAGTAAAATAGGATTCTGCCTCAGCCATGAGTTTTTGATTAGGATTGTTTTGATCCTGTGCCATTGCTTTATAAAAATAACACTGCCCTAGGCCTCCCATAGCCTCATAATTTTGGCTGCGCAGCAAATTTGCCTTATTATAAAACATAATAGCCGAATCATAATTGCCTTTATACTGATATGCCAATGCCAGTCCCCTTGCAAATTCTTCTTCATATGGATTATAGTTACTTGCCAAAGTATATAAACGTACAGCTTCATCCATGTTTCTTGCTGCTATAGCAGTAAAACCATCACCAGCAAATTTATTTTCTGCTTTCACTACTGCAGCTACACATACACCCCCAACCATAATTTTATGTATGGTGTTTTTTGGAGGCCATGCTTGTCCTAAAATTTGATTTTTACCAAGGGTTCTATTCGTAAAAATGGCATAGTCAAAATTGTTTTTATACCACTCATATTCGCGGCACCACAAGTGTTTTAAACTATCGCTATCTGGCACATGTGCCCGCAATGTTTGAATAATATTATTGCTAGCTACTGTGGCTTTACCCTCTTTTACCTCTGGCACATTTTTTATTAACCATTCAAAAGCAGCACGAGGTGTTTGGCACCAATAATCTAACTCGTAATTGCCTGCTGCACCTTTTACTCCTCCAGCAATTTCATTAAAATACATGTACTGATAAGGGTGGTTTCTGATGCTAAAAAAGGCAGCTGGTAAAAGCATTAGTATTGCAACAACAAAAGAAATCATAGGCAATAAATTAATCTTTTTAAGCAATTGCATCAATTTCTCCCAGCCCCAAATACTCAAAATAACCAAGGTTGGATAAATAAATAAAAAATGACGCCAACCATTATACACATAAGATTTTTTATAAATGGCATAGGCAGATGGTGCAAATGTCATCACTAAAATTAAAAGCAATAGCAAGGTTTTTTGTTTGCTTTTATCAGGTTTTATTAATATGAGCATTGCAAATAAAATCAAACCCGCAAGCACCATTATAGGCGCGGTGAGCACAATTAATTTTGGCTCATAATACCAAGGTTTGTCTTTAATTCTCACACCTTCAAAAAGTTCGTAGTATTGCAAATAAGCAAAATTACTAAACTCTTTAAAAGCATTTAAAGGACCATGCAGCGGGTCTCTTAGCGCATATGGCCAAGATATAACCCCTATAAAGTATCCAATAATGGCAACAAATAAGAAACTAAATAAATACGTTTTAAAAGCAGGCTTGATATCCTTTTTTGAAATAAGCCAATGCAATCCCAAAAAAGCCAATACAAAACCTATTTGCACCAATCCGCTAGCCCTGATACTGATAGAAAAACCAATAGAAACCGCCAGTAAAAACAATGTTTGCATTCTGGGTTTTGGCATTTCTTGCAATGTTTTTGTTAAAAAAAGTGCTGTCATTACATATCCCATTGCTAAGGGGATATCTTTTGGATTATTAAATGCTTGCCCGTAAAAAGAGGGGCTAAAAAACATAGCCAATAATGCCAACAATGCTGCTCTCCATCCAAATAGCTGACGGGCAAGAAGTGAGGTAAGCAATATGCATAAAAAACCTACCCAAGCGTTTATAATTCTGCGCACATTATATTCGTGCAGACCAGTAACATCCTGCACCAAAGCGCAAAAAGTATCAAAAGACATTCCATATAAAATATTGGTTTGATAATCCCTGTTTTGCGTGTTAAAAATAGCAGTGTCTTCACCAAATGTTTTATAATAACTCAATACATCTTTAGAAAAAGTAACGTGATTGGGTTCATCCCAAGTTACATTATAATCTGTGGCGGTGAAGGTCATAATTGCAAAAATTATAGCCGCAACACTGCCAAAAGCCAATTTGAAAAGTGGAGCATTGCTATTTGAAAAAGAAAATTTATTGGTTTTAATAGCTTTTAGCGGGTGCTTAAAATAATGAGATACTATAAAATTAAATACAAATATTTTACCTTTTATAATAGAAGAAAAACCCGCACCAAAAGAGAAACTAGGTTCGTCAAAATCACCATCAATATCGCCAATATTTATTCCTTCAGTATAGGCAAGTTTAGCGAGCAGAAGCGGTGCTAAGTTACCATATTTTTCGGCTAACAGGGTGTAGCTTTCTTTTTGGAAACACACAATACCTGTGGCAGTATTCTGCGCATCGAGGCCAGTAAATACCCTAGCCCAAAAATTTGCCATGAAACTAAAAAATTTGCCAAAAAAACCTTTTACATTACCCGTGTTTTTATTTAGCATCAATATACTTTCGGCACTGTTATCAACTCTTTCTAGCCTTGTTGCCAATTTATTGGCTTGTGCTTGGGTTTCAATATTGCTGAGGGGCAAAAAACACACCATTTCTTTTTCTTCTAAAACCTGCAGTACTGTATTTACTACTATTAATGAACCATTTTCTTGGGCTTTTAAAAATTCATCTACTTCGCGCAATGATTTTTTCCAATCTTTCTGCTGAAAGATAAAAAAACGTCCGTTAGTGTTGAGCAATTTACTTAATGCAGCAATATTACTTTTAGAAGGATTGCCAGAAACAATAATACCTGTTTTAGTATTTGAAATTCCTTTTTGGGTAGAGATAATTTTTGTTTTGGTCATTGTTGGAAGTTTAAAATTGGGTCAAATGTAAATAAAAAAGGTTTTTAACACAAATTTTATCTTTTTGCCAAAATTAATTTTGTTGCAGCCTTCTGCATTTAAAAATTTAGCCCATAAAATCATCAGAATATCAATATTTTAATATCCTGTTTGCCAAAAATAAAACTTAAAAATAATAAATACTATTTTAGGACAGAAAAAAAAACAATATTGATACTGCTAATTCATAATTTGTCAAACATATAATTGCACTTTTGTCATTTCTATTAAATAAATTGTAAAAATTGCCGCAAACAAATTTATTTATAGTAGAATATCGGCATAGATTATTTAAATTTGCAATAAATTAGCCAATCTTAATGAATTATCAATCAGCGCTAGTATCCGCATTAGCTACTTTTATAAAAAAATATTATAAAAATCAACTCTTTATGGGTTTTGGGTTACTAATTGCTGTGATATTGCCAGTCTATTTACTTTTTATTTTTTTCGCATTCAATGGCCAATTGGGCACCACGCTGCGCACGACATTATTTTATTTACTTATTGTAGCAACTGCATGTATTACAATAAAATATATTTTTGTCCCATTATTAAAACTTTATGGGTATAAAACCAACCGTTTAAGCAATACAGATGCTGCAAAAATTATTGGCAATCATTTTACCGAAATAGATGATAAGTTAATCAACACCCTTCAATTATCTGATAAATTAACAAATGATAATTCAGAAAATGGCTTGCTAGTGGCCAGCATACACCAGAAAATGCTGGAGATGAAACCTTTTGTTTTTACTAAGGCCATTAATAAAAAAGAAAGCTTTAGAACTGCTAAGTATGCCACGGCAGCACTAGTTTTATTGCTTACAATGCTTGTTTTTCAAAGTAACGTATTTTTTGAAGGCTCAGAAAGATTATTAAAATACAATCAGGTATTTCTTCAAAAAGCACCATTTATATTTGATTTTGATGCCCCGACAGTGCAAAAAAAAGGCAATGATTTTACTGCAAAATTAAGGCTTATAGGAGAAAAGATTCCAGGAGAGGCTTATATAGAATTGGATAAAGAATGGATAAAAATGAACCTAAATGACAAACAGTTTGTGCAAAAAATAACTAATTTACAAAATGATTTGAATATCAGATTTAAAGCAGGTGATTTTATAAGCGAATACTTCACTATAAAGGTATTGGGCGCCCCTTTTGTTTCTAAAATCAATATAAAACTAAATTATCCAAAATACCTCAATAAAACTGCTTCCGAAATAAACAATACAACAGACTTAACAGTACCTGAAGGCACTGAAATATCGTGGAATTTGATTGCAAAAAATACTGATAAGCTACAGTTTTTATTTAATAATAAACCTTTAGCGGGCGAAAATTTTTACCAAAAAAGAGTATTAGATAATAGCAGCTACAGTCTAGTGTTGAGCAATAATGTACTAAAACAAACAGACAGTCTGCATTATAAAATAGAGGTGATAAAAGACAAGTATCCTGCTATAAGCGCCATACAAAAAACTGACTCGGTAAGCGCTAAAGTGCTTTATTTTATTGGCACTGCAAATGATGATTATGGTATTTCTAACATTAAATTTATATACAGGATCACTAATGCAGAGGGCCAAGAAAGTCTAGCAATGAGCAAAGAAGTATCATTTACTCGGGGAAGCACCAATGCAGTATTTAGCACTGTTTTAGATTTGAACACCTTGGTATTTGACCTTGGCGCAAAAATTAGTTGCTACTTTCAGGTATTTGATAATGATGGGGTAAATGGTGCCAAATCAGCCAAATCTGATATTATTGTATACAAAGCACCTACAGCAGAGGAACTAGAAAAAATAACCCAAAATACGACTTCGGATATAATCGCAAGGATGGAAAAAGCCATGCAAGCTGCAAAACAAGTGCAGCAAATGACCAAAGATTTACAAGTAAAGATGAATCAATCTAGCAGAATGGATTGGCAAGAAAAACAAAAATTAGCGCAACTGATTCAAAAACAGAAAGAATTACAAAATGAAGTAAGTGATATTAAAAAAGAGCAGGAACAAAACAGAACAAGAGAAAAAGAGTTTAAAAAAGAGGAGAACAAAGTAGAGGAAAAGATGAAGGAATTAGACAAAATGTTTAAAGAAACCCTTTCACCTGAACTGCAAGAATTGCTTAAAAAACTAGAAGAATTATTAAAACAAGAAAATAAAGAAGGGATAAAAAAGGAGCTAGATAAAATGAATATGGCTGATAAAGACATGGCCAAAGATATGGATAGGCTTCAAGAACAATTAAAACAGCTTACCCTAGAAAAAAAGATTAACGAAACTGCAGATAAATTAGAAAAGCTAGCCAAAGCGCAAGAAGATTTAAAAAAGAACACATTAGATAAAAATGCAAACAAGGAGGAAAATAAAGCTGAACAAAAAAAGCTAAATGAACAATTTGATAAAATAAAAGAAGACTTAAAAGACATTGACAAAAAAAATGAAGAACTCAAAGATAAATTAGACCTCGAAAAAACTAAACCTTCTGAGGACAAAATAGATAAAGCGCAGGAAGAGGCATCAGACAATTTAGAAAAAAACAAGGCTGAAAAAGCAGCAGAAAAGCAACAAGAAGCCTCAGATGAAATGAAACAAGCTGCTCAAAAAATGAAAGACAAATTGGAGCAAGAACTTAAAAAAAGAGAGGAAGAGGATTATAAAACTTTGCGCCAATTGCTAGAAAATTTAATTTCGTTGAGTATAGCTCAAGAAAAAAATATGCTTTTGCTAAAAAGCCAACCTAGCTATACACCAAAGTTTGTAGAATTATCTAAACAACAGCAAAAAATAAAACGAGATGCAGAAATGATAGAAGATTCGCTGCTTGCTCTGAGCAAAAGAAATATAAAGATTCAAAGTTTTGTAAATACCGAAATAGGAAAGATAAACCAACACATGGAAAAATCTATATACTGGTTTGGTGAAAGAAATGGATACATGGCTGCTTCAGACCAACAATATGTAATGACATCTGTAAACAACCTTGCAGTGATGCTAAGTGAAGCGTTAAAAAATATGCAAGCACAAATGAATAAAAAGAAAGATGGGCCACCAAAGACAGGACAATGCAAAAATCCGGGCCCGAGCGAAGGCCAAAATAAAGGATCTAAACCAGGGGAAAAGCCAGGCATGGGAACTCTAAAAAAACTGCAAGAAGACCTTAACAAAATGGCAGAAGAACGCAAGGAGGGAAAAAAACCAGGTACTGGAGAAAATGGGCAAATGAGCAGTCAAGAATTTGCACGCATGGCTGCGCAGCAGGAGGCATTGAGAAAAGAGTTAGAAAAATTACAGAAACAGTTAGACGAACAAGGCAAGGGTGGCACATTGGGCGATATCAATAAAACCAAAGAAATGATGGAACAAACTGAGAAAGACCTGGTAAACAAAAAGTTTGATGCCGAAACCCAAAAACGGCTAAAACAAATAGAAATAAGGCTTAGCCAACATGCAAAAGCAGAAGAAGAGCAAGAAATTGATGAACAAAGACAGGGCGAAAGCAGTAAACCAATCCCTAGAACCTTACCCCCATATCTGACACCTTACATTAATGAATTAAAAAAGCAATCAGAAATTCTAAAAACCTTGCCAGCAGAGTTGCAACCTTATTATCAATACAAAGTAAAAACATATTATAACAACATCCCAAACGGTTGATTTAAGCACTGAATGATAGTATTCAGGAAACCCTATTTACTGTAAGCGCTTGTAATATAATTTTTTTTTCTAATTTTGTTTAAATTACAAACTTTTTTATAGCTAAATGGCAGAAATATACTTAACTTTGCTGCTTTTTACACCTAAAATTTTTCCTCAAAAAACATTACATGATAAATTCACTAGAAGACAAATTTCAAATCGTTTTTTGTATTATTAATCAACCTTTTTTTGGCTGGATAATAGAATGTCATGCGGTTCTAGAGGATGAAAATGGACGTTTACAACTTCAAAATCAAAAAATACACCCTACCACTGCCGTAGATTTTCATTTAAATGAAAAACAAACACAATTGGTAGCGTGGTTACACCAAATTGATAAAAAAAATATTGTCCAAAAATTTAGCCCAAAAAAGAAGGCCATCAAACCCACAGAGTTTTTTGCAAAATATTATGATGCTGAAATGCAAAAAAAGGTAAGGCCATATATTGAAAAATATCTATTAAAAGTGGTCGAAAATTTAGAGGACGAGCTGATTTACCAGGCTTCGCCAGATGGATTAACCATTGTGTCTAAAAAGCTAAAGTTTCCAGAAGAGCCTGCAACAGTATTATTTAATATATTTAAAAACGAGGAAGACTTACACTATTTTGCCAACATAAAATACCAAAATAAAAGAATAAATTATAGTCAAAATGGAAGTATACTGCTTACCCAAGAGCCTGTTTGGATGCTTGTAGAAGACCAACTACTCTTTTTTGAAAATGACTTAGATGGTAAAAAATTTATTCCATTTATGGATAAAAAATACATCCAAATAGCCTTGAGTTCTGAGAAAGTATATTTAGAAAAATTTATTATGCCTCTGGTAGAAAAGCATGATGTATTTGCTAAAGGAATAGATATTATTACAGAAAAAATTCCAGCCAAACCCGTACTAAAAATAACCCCAGTGGGTAAAGGGCTTAATCTAGTTCTAGGGTTTACCTATGGCAATAACTATTTTAATTATAATACTACAAAATTAGTTAACACTGCTTTGGTACAAGAAGGAACAAATTTTAAAATTAAAAGGGTTAAACGCTCAGTGGTATGGGAGGATCAAAAAAAAGCAGTCCTCGAAAGTTTTGGTTTTGTAAACCAAGGAGGAGCAAGTTTTGGATTACAAGCCTCTAAAGAACTTTTTGAAGATAGTAACAACAGCAAGGCCTTAATACAATTATTAGTAGAAGCAAAAAGCAGCTTAGAAGCAGCAGGTTTTGAAATAATACAGTCTGCCAATAAAAAAGTTTACACCTTAGAAGAACCTAAGTTCAATTTTGAAAAAACAGATTATAAAGATTATTTTGACGTAAAAATAATGATTTCATTTGGGCAATTTCAGGTACCATTTATCAAAATACGTCAACATATTTTAAGTAAAAATCAAGAATATCAATTACCAGATGGTAGCATAGCCATTATTCCTGAAGAGTGGTTTACAACATATTTACCCCTTGCAGATTTTGGAGAGCCAATAGATGATAGTGTTAGATTAAAAAAACATCATGAAGCACTTATTTTAGATTTAGAAGGCAAAGGCACTCCAGATAACTATGCAATGCAAAAGGCAAATCTTGATTTTACGTTACCAAAATTATTCAATGCAACATTAAGACCATATCAGATAACTGGTTTTCAATGGTTAGTTTATCTAAAAAGTATAGGCTGTGGTGGCATACTTGCAGACGATATGGGGCTTGGAAAAACCGTTCAAGCATTGGCATTGTTAGCCTATCTAAAAGAAAAAAATGCAGAAACCACCACCCACCTTATTTTAGCACCCACAAGTTTAGTATACAATTGGCAGAAAGAAATAGCCATATTTTGCCCCCATTTAATAAGCAGCCTGCACCTAGGTAGCAATAGGCCAAAAACTATACTAGAAATAGTGGCTAAAAACGATATTATTATTACAAGCTACGGTACTTTTAGAGCTGATATAGATTTGCTATCTCAAGGAAATTTTGATACTATTATTGCAGACGAAAGCCAATCTTTTAAAAACAAGAGTAGCCAATTACATAAAGCACTAAAGCGCATGAATGCGAATATGATTTTAGGACTGACTGGCACTCCGATAGAAAACACAGTAAATGACCTTTGGAGTCAATTTGATATTATCAATCCAAAAATGCTAGGCAGTTCCAATTATTTTAAAAACACATTTGCAGATGCCATCGAAAAAAAGGGAGATGAAAAAACCGCTAAACAATTGCAAAAGCTAGTGGCTCCATTTATAATGCGCAGAACAAAAAAACAAGTGCTCACTGAGTTGCCAGCAAAAACTGAGAACACCATATTGTGCGAAATGAGTGAGGAACAAGAAAAATTGTATGAAAAAATAAAATCAGCATACCGCAATGAACTAATAGAAGCTATTGCCAAAAGCGGTTTTGAAACCACTAAGCTTAAAATTTTAGCAGGTTTAATGAAATTGAGACAAGTAGCAAATCACCCTTGCTTAGCCGGCTATGAAACTGTAAATGAAAGTGGTAAATTTGATACCATTTGCCAAAAATTAACAACTGCTATTGCTACCAATCATAAAATATTGTTTTTTAGTCAATTTTTAGGGCAATTGGAACTGATGAAACAATTTTTAGACAATAACAATGTGCTTTATGCCTATATAGATGGCAGTGTTTCGGCAAAAGATAGGGATGTACAAGTAGACTATTTTCAAAAAAACGAAGATTGTAAAGTATTTTTATTAAGTATTAAGGCAGGAGACAAAGGTTTAAATTTAACAGCAGCTGATTATGTATTTATTGCCGATCCATGGTGGAACCCCGCTGTAGAAGCGCAAGCGCAAGATAGAGCGCATCGTATTGGGCAAGAAAAACCTGTTTTCACATACCGCTTTATCACTAAAAATAGTATTGAAGAAAAAATATCAAAGCTACAGGATAAAAAGAAAACATTTTCGGATAATATTATATCAGAATCTAAAACCTTAAAAGGATTGCTTTCTAAAGAAAATTTTGAACTTCTATTTAGCTAAAAAAAATAAAATATAATAAATATAACTTAATATAATATATTTGCTGTTAATATATTATAAAAATGAGAAAAATAAATTTAATTGCAGCAATGGCTTTTTCAGTAATACTGTTAAGTAACTGCAAAAAAGAAGATGAAAAACCAGCAGCTAATGATGGTAACAAAACAGGTAATACAGCAATAGAAGTAGTACAAAAAAATACTTCAATTTTTGGCAAACTTACTGCAACTTGGTGTGGCCCATGCGGATCTTGGGGTTGGACATTAAACGATGAACTTATTGCACAGCTAGGCAGCGATGCTATTTCTATGGGATTATATGGCAGCAATTCAAGTAATTTTACAAATGCCACAGTTACTCAATGGAATACCGATTTTGGAGGAAAAAGTTTTCCAAACTTTATTGCCAATGGAACAAATAAAACTGACTTTCCAACTCCAACTACTATAAATCCTGCTCAAACTAAAACCAATGTGTTAGATGCAGTGAGCGCGCACAAAAATGCAGAGGTAGAAATAAATGCTGGAGGAAAATTTTCTTGGGACAATCAAATATTAAAAGTAAAAGCAGCTGTTAAAAGTTTTAAAGCACTGACAGGCGAATATTATATAGGAGCCTATATGGTAGAAGATAAGGCAAAAAGCGTACAAGCTGGCCGAACAGGCACTGTAGACCATCATCATGTTTGCCGTGGCACAATGTCTGAAAACAACATTTATGGTGTAAAATATAATGGTGCACTAACAGCAGGAACACAAACTAGTATTGATGATTTTACATTTGATGTACCTGCTACATGGGTAAAAGAAAACATGTATGTGGCTATTATTATCTGGAAAAAAGTAGGCACAAAATATACTTTTGTGAATGCTTCTAAATTAGGAAAATAAAAATCCAAACTAAATATTTATAAAAAAGGCTGTTAATTTATTTTAACAGCCTTTTTTATTGGCAAAATTTTTTATACTTTTGAAAATATCTTAATAATGGCTTATTTATTCTCACAGATTGCAAATATATTTCACCAAGAAATTAAAAATGGTGATATTATTATACAAAATTTTGCTTTCGATAGCAGAATGTTTATAGCAAATATTGCACACACTCTTTTTATAGCATTAAAAACAGAAAGCAATGACGGACACCATTATATTGAAGAAATGCGCAAAAAAGGAGTGCCATTTTTTCTTATTGACAACCCAAAATATGTGCAAAGTGACACTATCTTGGTAAACAATGTGTTAGAAGCTTTGCAAAAACTAGCAAGCCTAAAAAGAAAAACATACCCAAAAATAACTATTGGAATTACAGGCAGCAATGGAAAAACAATGGTTAAAGATGCTTTGGAGTGTATTCTTAGCCAAACAGATAAAGCTTATTATTGTAACCCTAGAAGCTATAATTCTCAATTAGGTGTAGCATTGTCATTGCTAGAAATGCCCGAAAATACTCAAATTGGTATTTTTGAAGCAGGAATTTCTAAACCTGGCGAAATGAAGGCTATTGAAAGAATGATATGCCCCACAATTGGCATACTTACATTTATGGGTGATGCACACCAAGAAAATTTTATCAATTTAGAAGAAAAAATTACAGAAAAATTACAACTATTCTCTCATGCTTCGCGCATTATCATAAGTCGATTAAACCCTTACTACACTGATATTAAAGCATGTTTAAAAAAATATCCTATACTAAAAATAATAGAAATTGATTATAAAGATGCCCCTTATATTATAGCGGTAAACGACCATAGTGTTAAAATCAATGACTGCAATTTCATACTCAATTATAATGCAGAGGTGTATATAAACAATGTGATTTATGCAATAGTAGCAGCAATGGAGTTGGGTATAGCAGAAAATAAAATTCAAGATGGAATAGCGCAGTGGAATGGCAGCAGCAATAGGCTCAGTTTAATGCCAGGCATATTTGATAGTTTAATTGTAAATGACAGTTATACCAATGACATGGCAGCAATGCAAGCAGCTATCCAATTTACTAATAGAAATGCAGATAAAAGAAATAAAACTGCTATAATTAGTGGCTTGCAAAGCCAAAATATGGCAGATAATCAAAAAATAATTGGTGCATTATGTGCCTCAGATTTTAATAGAATATATACCATAGGTTCAGGTTTTGAAAATAATAAAACGCATCAAAACTATGGAAGTGTAATTGATTTTATTGCCCAAAATAATTTAGTAGATTTTGAAAACAACATCATTTTAATCAAAGGGCAAAGAAATTTAAGGCTAGAACAAATTGGCTATTGGCTTCAGCATAAAAAAACCATCACCCACCTTGCTATAAGGCTAGATTTATTAAAAGAAAATTTTACATATTATAGAACAAAAGTATCACCCAATACAAAAATAATGGTAATGATAAAAGCAGGCGCTTATGGCAATGGTGCCGAAGGTATAGCAAAGTTTTTGACTACTATAAAGCCGGATTATTTGGCAGTGGCACAAATAGACGAGGGTATTGCTTTGCGAAATATGGGTATAAAAGCACCTATTATGGTATTGTATAGCACATTACAAGATATTGCCTTAATGGCTAAATATAAACTTGCAGCTGTGGTATATGATTTAGAAATGTTAGCACAATTAATTTCGCTCAATATAGAAATTCCAGAAATTCATATAGAATTAGATACAGGTATGCACCGGCTTGGGTTTTTGCCAGAACAAACTCCAGCACTTTGTGCCATGCTTTCAATAGCTAAGCACCTCAACATTGTTGGGATTATGTCTCACTTAAGTTCAGCAGACGATAAAACCAAAGATACATTTACCCAATTGCAAATTAACTTATTTAACGCACAATGTGCAGAAATAGAAAACGTATTGGAGTATAAAGTAATAAAACATATTGCAAATACGGCAGGAATTATACGTTTTAAAAATGCACATTTAGATATGGTGCGCCTTGGCATTGGCATTTATGGATTTGATGACCAAACTAATTTAGTGAAACCAGTGGCCCAATTTAATACCCAAATTATGCAAATAAAAAATATACCTGCAAATCAAGGCATTGGTTATGGAAATAAAGAAGCAACAAGCAGTAGCAGAAAAATAGCAATTCTGCCAGTTGGATACGCAGATGGGTTTGATAGAGGATTAGGAAACGGCCAATGGAAAGTAGCCATAAACGGCCGCCTTTGCCCAACAGCAGGTAATATTTGTATGGATATGTGTATGATAGATGTGAGCCAAGTACACTGCCAAGTAGGCGATGCTGCAATTCTATTTGGGCATAATAATACTGTTACTCAAATGGCAAAAGTGTTAAATACAATCAATTATGAGGTTATAACAAGAATAGCTGATAGGGTAAAAAGAATATACATAAGCGAACAATGAAAAAAATAATATTAATTCCAGTTTTGGCAATATTACTGATTGGATGCAAAGCCAAAAAAACAACATTGCAAGATACTGCTGAGCCTCCCAATATGGATGATTATAACTATACAGCAAGCTATGCATTTATATTATTGTGCGACAGTGCTGCAAAATTTACAGCACAGTCAATTGCAGATTCTACTTTTGAAATTATTTATAGTAAACAAATAAATAATCTTTTCAATTTTTACAATTCGCTAGATAAAAATGGACAAGTAGAAGCACTCAAGAATGAGGTACGTGCAATATATTCACAAACCTTGTTAGAAATGAATCAAATGCCTGTTCGCTTTTATGTTATTGGTGAAAATGACAATCCAAAAGAATTTTTAGAAAGAGAAATAATGGCAAATAGACTTATAGAGCCCAACCTAGATAGTATTGAAAATTGGATAAAAACCCAAATGCACTTGCACATGAAACTGCGCAGAGCAACTAAAATACTTGAAGATATGAATACCCTTTATAGCAGCTATTATGAAAATAGCGCACCAGCATTATTTGACTATTCTATAACTGCAAATACAATTGCTTATCAATATTTATTGCAAGCACGCGATGCAGAATTAAAAGTAAAAAAATCTTACCTATTGTGGGATGATAAAAAGGCAATTTATTTTATGCAAACATTAAAATAAAATGGAGATTTATAAAACTAAAACATTAAACGCACAACAAAAACGCGCAGCAGAAAGTATAGAAGGTCCTGTGCAGGTAATTGCAGGCCCAGGCACAGGAAAAACCCAAATTTTAACATCTAGAATCGCTAATATTTTAACCCAAACTGATACAGAACCTTGGCAAATTCTCTGTTTAACATTTACCGAAGCAGGGGTAAAAGCTATGCAACAAAGATTGCTAGAAATTATCCCGCAGGCAAGCATAGCGCTCAAAGTGCAAATACATACTTTTCACTCCCTTTGTAATCAAATTATTCAAGAGAATTATGAATATTTTGGCAGTAAAAGGTTGCAAATGCTTGAAGAAATAGACAAAGAAGAAATTATGTTGCAGGTATGCAATTGCATTTCTGCACAAACACCCTTATTTCAAACTTATGATAAGACCCTTTATAAAAGTGATTTAGAAAAAGTGTTTAGTTACTTTAAATCAGAAGATATTGATCAAGAAACCTTTGATATAAGAATAGCAGATGCTTATGAAGATTTAGAGACTAGCCAAAAATACCGTTATCAAAACACCACTAAATATGGTATAAAAGGAGAAATAAAATACGCTGTTTACAACCATCAAAAGAAAAGTATAGAAAAATTATCAGCTGCTTACCCATTATATCTTAAATACTGTGCATTAATGGCAGAAAATAATTTTTATGATTACAATGATATGATATTGTGGGTGCTTGTGGCATTTGAAAAATATCCCGAACTTTTAGAAAAATATCAAGAACAATACCTTTATGTATTGGCCGATGAATTTCAAGATACCAATGGAGCGCAATATAAAGTTATCAAAAAGCTAATGTCGTATTGGGATACTCCAAACGTGTTTTGTGTAGGCGATGATGATCAAAGTATTTTTGCCTTTCAGGGCGCTAATATAGAAAATGTAATACGTTTTGGATCAGATTTTAAAAACAAATTATCGCAGTTTGTACTAATAGAAAACTATCGCTCAACACCTGAAATACTTGCAACTGCAAAAAATTTAATAGATAATAATAAATTAAGGCTAACAAATGTTTACCCAGAACTTACCAAATTATTAAAATCTAATAAACCATCAATCGGAAAAAAAGTGCAGGTAATAAAATGCCCAAATGCTTTGCAAGAAGCTTCTTTTTTAGCTGCTCAAATTGAAATGCATATTGCTAATGGCACCAAAACAAATGATATTGCAGTATTGTATAAAAAACACCGCCTATCAGATCAGCTTGTAAAAATTTTACAGCATAGAAATATTCCTGTAAATATTATAAAAAGCAATTGCATTTTTGAGGTACATCAAATTAGTTTTATTACTGATTTAATGCGGTATTTGCAGCTCGAGATTCAATCGCCATATAGCGGTGAAACAATGCTTTTTGCGCTACTACATGCTCCTTTTTTTAATCTTATGCCCTTGCAATTGGCAGAAACTTGGGCTAGTTTGCGCATTGATAACAGCAATGAAGGAAGTATAAAATTAAGAAAATCTTTTCAGCAATCCCATGTAGATAAAAATATCAAAAATGCAATGAAAGTGATAGAATCACTAATCTCTTTTGCTGCCTCTCATCAACCTATAGCCATTGTAGACCAATTGATTAAGCAAATTGGCTTACCCATAGTTCTAGAAAAACCAAGTGAACATAATTTATTGTTAAATGCATTACATACATTTATTAATTTTATAAAAGACCGAAACGAAAAAGTGAACAATTATACATTAAGCCAATGTTTAATCGATTTAGAATTAATGAGGTCAAAAAACCTTCCTCAAGTAATAAATGACCTCAAAAATCCAGAGGGGGTAAATTTTATGACTATTTTTGCTTCCAAAGGGCTAGAGTTTCCTATTGTTTATATCATTGGAAATAGTGCAAATGATTGGGAGAGGGGCGGCAGTGCTAAAATTTCTCTGAGGCCACTGATAATAAATGGAGAAGATGATGAAAAAATAGCAAGAAAAGAAGAAAATAGAAGGCTAATGTATGTGGGAATAACTCGTGCTGAAAATGAGTTATATATTAGCACCTGTGCAAACTCTGTGCAAGGAAAGGAACAAAAGGATGTAGATTTTATAGCCGAAATATGTGAGAAAAATACAGAAAATGTCTCTTTAGTAACTGCCAAAATAGCTATGGAACGCGTGGCAGAAGACAGCAGTTTATTATTGCAAAATACCGAAGTGAAGCACCAAAGCATTGGTAAACAAATGTTTAAAAAGTTAATGCAAAACTATTCCTTGTCTGCCACCCATTTTAATGCATATCTAAATTGCCCTGTGGCTTTTTATTACGAAAAAATATTGCGCATCCCTGCTGCCAAGTCCGAGGTCTCTTGTTTAGGAACTGCTGTGCATGAAGCGCTAAAATACATGTTTTTAGAATTTAAAAATAAGCAGGTGTTTCCAAATCAAAACTTTTTGCTAGAAACATTTGATTATTTAGTTAGAAAACAGTCTATGTATTTTAATAAAGCCACTTTTGAAGAACAGATAAATTATTGTAAAATATATTTAGCTGCCTACCATGATGCAAATTATAATACTTGGCAAACACAGCTAAATTTTAAAATAGAACATGAAATAAAAACATTTTTAGACGATGTGCCTATTAACGGCAATCTGGATAAAATCATTATAGATGGTAAATTTGTGCAAGTAGTAGATTATAAAACTGGTGGTGCTGACAAAATAGAACAGAGTCTTAAAATATTTGAAGTAGATGCAGATGAAAATGCTTCGGTTGAAAAACGTTTTGGAGGCAAAAACTGGCGACAATTAATGTTTTATTATTTTTTGATTGCAGAAAATAAAACCGAGGGCTGGGAAATGCAAACCGGCATTATTAGCCCGGTAGAAATTAGCAAAATCACAAACAATATTTTACCAGATTTTGTTATTCAACCCACCCAAGTTGGAATTGATTTTATGCGCAATTTAATAAAAACCACCTATAACAACATTATGGAAGGCAATTTTGAGCATGGCTGCAATGATATAAAATGTCAATGGTGCACTTTTAGTATAGGAACACAGCCTGCTGAAAATAATTAACAGCACTTTCTTTGTTCTATAAATGGGCGCAATGTGATTACTCTAAGGCGCTTTAACCAACAAGCTTTTTTAAAAATATTAGAGAATTTTTTTCGGGGCAAAACATCTTTAAATTGCCATACCCAAAGTTTAGTCCCCAATAATCAAAATATATCGAGTCAATTAAAGGTTTTAAGCCCTTTTTTTAATACCTTAATATTTAAGGAGTCAATCTTTCCTTTAATTAAACGGGTAACACACTACATATAGAATTCAATTATATTTAAGTCAATTTATTTTCAAATAATCGTCACAGATATGAGTAATATTCAAAATAAGATCAACAATAATTTTTTTGCTAAAAAATAATATTCAAAGCAAAAAATAAGCTTTACTGTACCATATTATCGCACAAGTGCTTTACAAAAACTCAAGTTTTTTTTAAAACCTTTTACTGACTTGCAATGCAATTACAATAAAAGGTCTTTAAAAGTTTTTACCATTAATGATTTATTAATGATAAAATTACTTAATAACAGTTACTTTAGTTTCGTAGTTTAAAGTACCGTTGGTAATATTAACAAAGTAGATGCCGTTGTTTAAAGTGCTTAAATCTAGGCTATTAATATCTTGTATGGTTGAAATAGTTTCTCTTACCAATTTGCCGCTCATATCATAAATTTTTGCTGATACATTATTTTCTGTAGCGTTACTTACCGGTAGAGTGAAATTTATAACACCATTTGTTGGGTTTGGCGACACATTTAATTTAGCTAAATCTATATTTTCTACACTCACTCCATTACCATGTCTGTTAAACCATATAAAAGGCACTAGTTTGCCATTGTTATTAGGCAATTGCTCTGCTAAAGTAAGTCTTCTAATTTCAGAATTCATATAAAAACCAAAATTTCCAGAATTGACAGTATAAATAGGTATTGTAAAAGAACCTCTGTAGTGAACGGTGTCTCCTGTTAATAAAGTTTTGCTTGCAGTTTTATAAAATGCTATTTGCGTTGGATTACTAGGAAAGCTTATAACTATATTGTTTCCAGCTAAAATATACCATTGAATATAAATAGAATCACCCATAATTACAGAATCGGGTCCATTGTTTTTTAATACCGCATGGATAGTTACATTTGTGGTGCTGTTGGCATTGGTCATTAAGCTGGTAGGTGTAATAAGTTGATCAACCAACCAATCTACTCTTCTTTGTCCAAATACTGTAGTGCTTAGTGTGGCGCATAGCGCGATAAGTAATATTTTTTTCATTTTATATATATATTGAGTCACAAAAATACGGTATAATCTATTAAATATCATATTTTTTTATAAAAAAAATAATTTTTTCTGTTTTATGACTCAATTTTTCCAGCAAGTTGCCCACAAGCCGCGTCTATATCTCTGCCTCTGCTACGTCTTATATTTACAATAAGATTATTTTCTTCTAATATTGCGGCAAAATCATCTATTTGATTGTAGTTTACTCCTCTAAAATCTGCTTTTTCAATTGCATTATATTCAATCAGATTTATTTTGCAAGGAAATTGTTTTGCAAACCTTACCAATTCATGTGCTTCTTCTTCTCCTGCATTTATGTTTTCTATTACGCAGTATTCAAGTGTAGGCCTAATGCCAGTGGTTTTGTACCAATAAATGAGTGCATTGCTCAGGCTTTCTAAATCATTACTTTCGTTAATAGGCATGATGGCAGAACGTTTGATGTTGTTTGCGGCATGTAGTGATAATGCTAAGTGGTTTTTTAAACCTTCGTCAGCAAGTTTTTCTATCATTTTGGCAATTCCTGCAGTGCTTACTGTGATTCTTTTTGGAGACATGCCTAAAGCATCTGGACTGCTAATAGTGCGAATACTGTCTACAACATTTTTATAATTTAGCAATGGCTCACCCATACCCATGTATACAATGTTACTTAACGGTATGCCATATATTTCTTTGGCCACATTGTTTATAAGCACCACTTGGTCTACAATTTCGTAAGAAGTTAAATTTCTCACCCTTTGTAAATATCCAGTGGCACAAAATTTACAGTCTAAGCTGCATCCAACTTGAGATGATACACATGCTGTCATGCGTTTACTAGTTGGTATTAAAACACCTTCTATATTTGCGCCATCGTGCAAGGTAAAAACAAATTTGATGGTTTTATCTTTGCTTATCTGCCTGCTGTGTTCTTGCACTGCATTTAACACAAAATCTGTTTTAAGTTTCTCTAAAACTGATTTGGGAACATTTTTTATTTGGTCAAAGTGAGTGATATTTTTTTTCCAAATCCAGTCATATATTTGACTTGCCCTAAACTTTGGTTCACCAATTGAATTAATGTAGGTAGCCAAATCTAATTGTGAAAGCAGTCTAATTTCTTTTTTCAAAATTAAAATTGATTAAATTTTATATCATTTTAGACATAAAATGTATTTTCATCAACTGCACCTCTTCATGAGTAAGTTCGCCATCAAATATACCGATAATATTGTTAGGATTATGATCTTCTTCTTGCATAAGTGCATCTATAATTTCCTGCTGAAAATCTTCATCAAAAATCATATCAAGGTAATATTGCAAATCTAGTTTGGTACCCGACATCACAATGTGCTCTAATTCTTCTAGCAAAGCAACTATTTCCATGCCGAGTGACCGTGCGATATCTTCTAAAGCTTGCTTTTTATCAATATTTAAAATAATGGCTACTTTTCTTTGACTTTTCTTTGCAGATGATTTGATGGTAATATCTTCTGGTCTTTCTATATTATTATCTATTACAAATTTAGAGATATATGCTACAAATGGCTTCCCAAATTTTTGAGCCTTTGCTTTTCCTATACCATTGATATTGGCAAGTTCATCTAAAGTAATGGGGTATTTAGCTGCCATATCTTCTAATGCAGGTTCTTGTATTATCACATATGGGGGTAATCCAGCCTCTTTTGCCACTTTTTTTCTCAGGTCTTTCAGGTGAATAAAAAGCTCCTTATCAAAAATATTCTCTACCTGAAAGTTTTCAAAATCAGCATCACTCACACTCTCAAACTCGGTATCAATAGACATCATTGTCTTGGTGGGGTTTTTTATAAATTGTCTACCACCTTCTGATACAGAATAAAGGCCATATTTTTCAATATTTTTCCATACTAAGTTATTGGTTTGTGCAGTTCGCATTACACTTTTCCAAAAAACTTTATCATTGTCTTTGCCAAAACCGAAATAAATATTTTTTTCGTGACCATAAGACTTAATACTATCTGTTTTTTTGCCAATAAAAAAGTTAACCCAATGAGAAAGTTCTAATTCTGCATTGATATTATCCATGGCTTCTAAAGCCTTGCTCAATTGGTCACTTACATCTGTTTTCGGTTTGGGATTTACGCAATTATCACAGTTTTGGCAATTATCTTCTAGATAGTTTTCGCCAAAATAATGCAATAAATATTTTCTCCTGCACATAGATGTTTCAGCATAAGCAGATGTTTCATCAATTAGCAACGTGCCAATTTCTCTTTCAGCCACAGGTTTATCTTTCATAAACTTTTCTAGCTTTTCTATATCGCTAGGGTTGTAATATAAAACGCAATCTCCCCTAATTCCATCTCTGCCACCTCTGCCAGTTTCTTGATAATAGCCTTCCAAACTTTTTGGCACATCATAGTGTATCACAAATCGTACATCGGGTTTGTCAATACCCATTCCAAAAGCAATGGTAGCTACTATTACATCGCAATCTTCCATCAAAAAAGCATCTTGATTTGCAGACCTTGTTTTCGCATCTAATCCTGCATGGTATGGCCGGGCATTTATTCCATTTATTTCTAATAAACCAGCTATTTCTTCTACTTTTTTTCTGCTTAGGCAATATATTATACCCGATGCACCTTTTTTGCTATTTATAAAAGAGATGATATCTTTTTGAACTTTATCTTTTCTCCCTTTTGGCCGCACATCATAAAACAAATTTTCTCTATTAAAAGAAGATTTATATAACTTAGCATCTAACATGCTAAGATTTTTTTGAATGTCGTGCTGCACTTTTGGTGTGGCGGTGGCTGTAAGGGCTATTATGGTAACATCATCAATGGCCTTGACCATTTCTTTTATTTTACGGTATTCTGGCCTAAAATCATGGCCCCATTCTGATATACAGTGAGCTTCATCTACGGCCACAAAACTCACTTTTATGGTGCGTAAAAAATCAATGGTTTCTTCTTTCTTTAGCGTTTCTGGCGCTACATAAAGCAATTTAGTTTTTCCTGCTACAATATCCTCTTTTACGGTGGTAATTTCTTGCTTATTGAGCGAAGAGTTTAAAAAATGGGCTAATGAATCATGATTTCCGAAACCCCTGATGGCATCTACCTGATTTTTCATTAGGGCAATGAGTGGACTAATGATAATGGCCGTGCCTTCTTTCATTAATGCAGGCAATTGGTAGCACAATGATTTACCTGCACCTGTTGGCATTATCACAAAACAATCTTCATTGTTAAGCACACTATTAATTATAGGTTCTTGCAGCCCTTTAAATCCATCAAAGCCAAAAAAATCCTTTAAGGCGGCTTTTGGATCTGCAATCTTTTCTTCTCTCGCTATGGTCATAAAATCAAGTGTAAAAATAATACTAATATTTTTATCCTGCAAGTCTTTTTATACTATTCTTAAATTTTATTAAGTTTCGTATATTTGCAAAATAATTGGTAAATAGAAATAGCGTTAAAAATTCAGCATTAAAAACGTTGAAAATAGAGATAGAAAATCTCCAAAAGCTCCATCAAAATATGGATGAATCAATTATTGATTGTGTAGAAATTATATTATCAAATGGAGGCAGGGTAGTGATATCAGGGATAGGCAAAAGTGCAATTATTGCTCAAAAAATTGTTTCAACGCTCAATAGCACGGGTACTCCTGCATTATTTATGCATGCTGCAGATGCAGTGCATGGCGATTTGGGCATGATACAAAAAAGTGACGTGGTCATTATTTTAAGTAACAGTGGCAATACGGCAGAGATTAAAACATTGGTACCTCTTATTAAATCATTTGGGAATGTTTTGGTTGCATTTACAGGAAACAATGAAAGTTTTTTAGCAAACAATGCCGATATAATTATAAGCTGTAAAATAGAAAAAGAGGCATGTCCGCTTAATTTAGCCCCTACCAGCAGCACTACTGCACAAATGGTGATGGGCGATGCGCTAGCGGTGGCACTTATAGAATGCAGGAATTTTAAGAGCGAGGATTTTTCCAAATTTCATCCTGGTGGTGCTTTAGGAAAGAAACTTTATACTACTGTAGGAGATATTTGCGCTAAAAATCAATTGCCAAAGGTAAATTTAGAAAGTAGTTTTAGTGAAATTGTTAATGAAATAAGTTCAAAGAGATTGGGAGCAACAGCAGTTTTGGTAGAAAATAAAGTTTTCGGCATTATTACTGACGGGGATATTAGAAGGGCTTTTCAAAAAACGACTCAAGTTAATACACTAAATGCCTCAGAAATGATGAATCCAATTCCCAAAACTATTGAAAAAGATGCGCTTGCCACAGAAAGTTTACAACTATTTACAATTCATAATATATCGCAACTTATAGTGTTAGATAATACAGGCGATTACTTTGGGATGTTGCATTTACACGATTTAAGCCGTGAGGAAATAATTTAAATAATAAATAAAATGAATAAGCAAACCTATGTTTTGATAATGGCCGGTGGAGTAGGTTCTCGATTTTGGCCTGCAAGCAGAACAGAACGTCCAAAACAGTTTATGGATTTTATGGGTAAAGGCAAATCTCTTATCCAGCTTACTTATTTGCGGTTTAGAGAAAAATTTGATTCCGATAAAATATATGTGGTAACCAATGCTGCGTATACAAGTTTGGTAAAAGAACAATTGCCAGAGTTATCAGATAGCCAAATACTTGCAGAGCCTATGGGCAAAAATACAGCTGCTGCAATTGCTTATGGTTGTTATAAAATACACTATACACATGGCAGGTCTAATGTGGTGGTAAGTCCAAGCGATCACCTTATCCAACAATCAGAGGTTTTTTTAGAAACCATTAATAAAACCATCGCTTTTGTAGAAAACAATAAGGCATTGGTAACCATTGGCATAAAACCCACAAGGCCCGATACAGGTTATGGCTATATTCAATACCTAAATATACCCGTAGAGGCAGATATATATAAAGTAAAAACTTTTGTAGAAAAACCAAATGCAGAAATGGCTGTGCAATTGTTAGAGAGTGGTGATTTTGTATGGAATGCGGGTATTTTTGTTTGGAATACTCAAACTATAATGGATGAAATGGAAAAGCATTTACCCGAAATTTCTAGTCTTTTTGGAAGGGTAAAGAATAAGTGGGGTTCTAAAGATGAGCAAGGTGCAGTAAATGAAATATATCCTCTTTGCAAAAGTATTAGCATTGATTTTGGCATTTTAGAATCATCAGAGCATGTTTATTTAAGCCCTGGAAACTTTGAATGGAGCGATTTAGGCACATGGCTCAGCTTGTTTGAAAACACCAAAAAGGATAAAAACAATAACGCAAAAATTGGAAAATTAATAGCGCTTTACGACACGCATGACAGCCTTATATATAACGATGACTCGACCCCACTAGTTGTAAATGGATTATCGGATGTTATTATTGTAAAAAGCGATAATTTGGTTTTGATATGCAGCAAAAACAAAGAACAAGAGGTAAAACAAATTGTAAATGATTTGAGTGCAAAATACAGAGAAAAATTTACCTAAAATTAATACATTATGTTTGGAAAAATATTAGAAATGAAAGCCCAAATGGAAGAGGCAAAAAAGATGCTGGAAGAAGTTTTTGCTTCTGGTGAAGCAGGTGAAGTTACTGTAAAATGTGATGGAACAAGAAGGATTATTGATGTTAATATAAATTTAGAAAACTTGGCCTTAATAGCCAAAGACGAACTTCAAGATTTAATCGTTTTGGCTGCAAATCGAGCTTCGGAAGATGCTCAAAAAAAGGCGGAAGAAATTTTTAAAAATAAATTTGGCCCAATGGCGCCCGGTTTATTAAAGGGGTTAATGTAGTTATTTCTTTAAAGTTGCATGCTTATTCCTGCTTTACTTTATTAAGCATTAAATTGTGACATTTGTATTTATTTTAAACTTATAAAATATAAGCTGAATTGCTCAATCAATGAAAGTAGTGCTGTAGTTAATGGCTTTTATTTTACCATCAGCACTTTTAACATTTCCGACACTAATAACATAAGTAACATTGATTTTTACAGGGTTTAAAATGTCAAAAACAAGAGTATTGCTGCCATATCCAGTATTTACTTTATATTGTTTTATAGGAATTGATGCACCATTAACCGCAACTTTCACACTAGCTTTTTCAAAAAACGCATCTGCTAACGATATAGAAAATCTATTGGTTGCAAATAAATATGGATGATAACCCATGGCAGGCCACGTAACAAAATGGGCATTGAAATAATTTAAATCCTGATAACTTTTCCTAAAATTTGCATGTTCTCCAATCACCCAAATAACAACGGTACTTTCTGTGCTGCCATAACCTGGAAATGTGAGCGAAGGGTTGAGTAACCATCGCCTGTGTCCTGCATGTTTATTGTAATCTTCTTCATCTTTTAAAAGACCGAGAATTGCTTTTTGGGACTGATATCCAAATGTTAGATTAGAATTTTGCGCAGCTAAAGCGGCACTTGCACTATAGCATTTCCATGTTTTTGGTATTTGGTGGCTGATATCTTTATTTAGGTGCATGCAATAAGCCGCTTTTTGGCATTGCTTACTATAATCTGCATCTACATCATTTATGGGCGCCACACCTGCAAGCAGCCTTGCAAGATTGAGCGACTTTTCAAACATGAGGTATTCAGTAGTGTCTAGTTTTCCTTCAAAACAATTTTTTTCATTGGGTGGATTTTTCCATTTTAGCTGACGATTTTTTATTAGGCTTGAGTCCAAATAGGTTTTTAAAACTTGCTTTAACCATGTTTTATGCAGCACGAGTATTCTATTTTCGACACCATACAGATTATAGTATTCATTAAATCTTTTGCTAGCCATTGCATAATTTTTTGCAACAATAGCCTTATTTAACAAGTTATAGCGGTTTTCTTTTTCATCAATTATATTAAATGAAGTATTAAAAATAACGATTATAGCAAGGTGAAAAAAATACTTTTTTAACAAAATTACAGATTTATTTTAATGTTTGAATCAGATAACAAATATCTTTTTGCAACATCAACTAAAAATTTTCCTTTCAAAAATTTTCTGCCTAAAAGCACCGCATAGTTCATAGAAGATCTTTTTGCTAAGCTCAAATCTGTTAAAATCTCTCTTTCTCCAATCTTAATAATACTTTTAATAATATACCTTTCTTCTACTTTTCCAAAAGAATTTTTAACCCTTTTACACTTATAATTGCTAAATTCATGGATAATATTATTAAAAGCTAAGTGATGTTTATCTAAAAATTTAACTGCAAGAATATAAACTCCATTTTTTTTAATCACCTTTATTTCACTGCAATGTATGGCAGAACTATCAGCTCCGGTATCTATTTTTGCATGAATATTACCAAGCTCAAATGATGGAAAAGAAACAGATTCGTATCTGCCAATTGTGGTTTTAATATTTTTTTTTATCAAAAAAGTCTTTTTATAAGCTGCAAAAATCAAAAATTAATTTTATAAAACCAATTAATAAGTAATAAATTTGCTTTTTGAAATCAATTCGTAAAATAAAAAAAGTAATGAAGATAAGTCTTTTGGTTTTTGTAATACTATTTCTTGTTTTATTTTTTGTTAGCAGCTGCATGCAATTTAGGGCAAGCGATAAAAAATTGAGGAAAGAATTGGCAAAACGAAATTTTGATATTGCCATAAAATATGATTCATTTTATTCTTTTAAATACAGGTATTTGCATTATAAAAACAAAGACACTTTATCGCCAACACTGGTTTTTATTCATGGAGCTCCAGGATCTGCAACAGCATTTACAGATTATCTATATGATAGTTTATTGCAAAAATTGTATAGTATAATTGTAGTGGATAGAATAGGCTACGGCTATAGCAGCTATGGAAATTATCTGCCATTAGCAAAACAAGGTATTTGGCTAAAAAAATTGCTACAAAAAGAAAAATTGGAATCTGTTTTTTTGATAGGACATTCTTTTGGAGGCTCAATAGCTGCTAGAACAGCAGTAATTTCTGACAGTATTATTAAAGGAACTATATTAATTGCGCCAGCACTAGACCCTAAAAACGAAAAATACGTTCCTGGCGGAAAGTTGGCATATTGGGCTGCTTCTAAGTGGATGTTTTCTAAGGCTTGGCAAATAAGTGCATTTGAAAAATATCATCATGCTGAAGATTTGAGAAAAATAGAAAATGATTGGAAAAAATTAAAAACTCCTTTGCTACAAATTCACGGAACAAAAGACAATTTGGTGCCATACATCAACCTTCGTTTTGCACAATCACATTTTGATTCTTCAATATTTAGCACTTATACAATGCCAAATGAAGGACACCTTATTCCTTTTACAAAAAAAGCGCAATTAATATCCATTATAATTAAATTTACAAAAAAAGAGGCTTTATTAATTCAATAAATACGCCCTTCTGTATTACTTGTGTATAATAATTCATAGTTTTTTAATTAATTCGGAGATTAAATAGGTCTTTTAGCTATTTTTGCACCCATTAAATAATTAAAAATGGAGCCAGCAAGACAAAAAGCAATTGAAACAATAGCACAACGAGCAACAAAACAGCATAAATCTGAACCACAGAAAATATCTGATTATTTTGCATCCAATGTATTTGGGTACAAATTAATGAAAAAATATTTGACTAAAGAGGTTTATAACGAGCTGAAACTTGCCATAGCTGGCGCACATAAATTAGAACGAAATGCAGCCGATGAGATAGCAGAAGGCATGAAGAATTGGGCAATTAGCAGAGGTGCCACACATTACACCCATTGGTTTCAGCCACTTAGAGGCGGCAGTACTGCAGAAAAGCACGATAGTTTTTTTGAACCTACAGAAATGGGAAAAGGGATGGAAGTTTTTTCTGGAAGTAGTTTAGTTCAACAAGAACCAGATGCCAGTTCTTTTCCTAGCGGAGGCATTAGAAACACTTTTGAGGCAAGAGGCTACAGCGCATGGGATCCCACATCTCCCGTATTTATTATAGAAAAGGCAAGTGGAAAAACATTATGTATTCCCACCATTTTTGTTTCTTACACTGGAGAGGCATTAGATTACAAAGTACCATTATTAAAATCTTTAAATTTATTGCAAAAAAGTGCGATAGATATTGCACAATATTTTGATGAAAATGTGCAACATTGCACTGTGTCTTTAGGTGTAGAGCAAGAGTATTTTTTAGTTGATGAATCGTTATTTAATAATAGGCAAGATTTATTATTTACAGGCAGAACTTTATTGGGCACCGCGCCAGCAAAAGGGCAACAAATGGAAGACCACTATTTTGGTTCTATACCAGAACGGGTATATAATTTTATGACCCATTTTGAAACCGAAGCTTTAAAATTAGGCATTCCATTAAAAACAAGACATAATGAAGTAGCGCCAATGCAGTTTGAATGTGCACCAATGTTTGAAGATGTAAATTTAGCAGTAGATCACAATACCCTTTTGATGGATTTGATGCATAATGTTGCTTCACATCACAGGTTGCGCGTTTTGCTGCATGAAAAACCTTTTCATGGGGTAAATGGTTCTGGTAAGCATAACAATTGGAGTATAATTACAGATACGGGTGTAAATGTGCTAAAGCCGGGTAACACTCCTGAACAAAATTTACAATTCTTAACCTTTTTTATAAATACAATCAAAGCAGTGCATGATTATGCAGATTTATTGCGGGCAAGCATTGCATCTGCCGGAAACGATCATCGGCTTGGCGCTAATGAAGCGCCACCAGCAATTATTTCTGTATTTGTGGGCACTTTACTAGAACAAGTTTTAGATGATTTTATGACAGAGAAAAAGGTAAAAAGAGGCAGGCCTACCAATCAAGAGGTCAATAAACTGAGTGTTGTTAATTTACCAGAAATATTATTAGATAATACCGATAGAAATAGAACAAGCCCTTTTGCTTTTACAGGAAATAAATTTGAGTTTAGGGCTGTAGGCTCTGCAGATAATTGCTCTAATGCCATGATTGTGCTAAATACCATTGTGGCTCATCAGCTAAAAAAGTTTAAGGCAGATGTAGAAAAATTAGCCAAAGGCAAAAAAAAGAGTGAAGAAATTATAAAAGTAGTTCTTAAAACCTACATGCCAGATTGCAAAAAAGTGATATTTGGCGGCAATGGATATAGTGATGAATGGGTAAAAGAAGCAACAAAGCGAGGATTAAAAAATATAAAAAACACCCCTCAAGCATTAGAAGCTTATTTAACAAAAGAGGCTAAAAAATTATTTACAGAAAATCAAATTTTTTCAGAAAAAGAGTTGGAAGCAAGGTCAGAAATAAGGTTTGAAAATTATGTAAAGCAGATACAGATAGAAGCGCGCGTATTAGGCGATATGGTGTTTACCCAAGTAATACCCGCTGCCATAAAGTATCAGGAAAAAATTAACAGCAATTTGCATAAAATGTTGGCTTTGGGCATCAAAAAAGAAAATTTTAAAGCACAACTAAGTTTGGTAGAGCAAATTAGTGAACACATTAATGCATTGTATGATAAAACTAATGCAATGGTGGAAGAGCGTAAAAAAACCAATAAGCTTGAAGATTTTCATAAAAAAGCTATACTTTATAACCAAAAAATTAAGCCTTATTTTGATGAAATTAGAATACATAGTGATAAGCTAGAACAGATTATCAGTGACAAATTATGGCCAATACCTAAATATAGAGAAATGTTATTTGTAAAATAAAAAAGATGAAAACAGCATATATTTTTCCAGGCCAAGGTGCACAATTTGTTGGCATGGGCAAAGATTTATTCCAAGCCAATTTAGCTAATAAAGCCCTTTTTGAGCAGGCCAATACTATCTTAGGATTTGATATTACTAAATTCATGTTTGATGGCACAAGTGAAGATTTACAGCAAACAAAGGTTACTCAGCCCGCCATATTTTTGCACAGTGTGATAGGAGCCTTTAGTCTTGGTGAAAATTTTAAACCAGATTTTGTTTCAGGGCATAGTTTGGGCGAATTTTCTGCCTTAGTTGCAGCTAAAAGTATATCATTTAATGATGGACTAAAATTGGTAAGTGAGCGGGCATTGGCTATGCAAGCAGCTTGTGAACTGGAACCGTCTGTTATGGCGGCAGTGTTGGGTTTAGAAGATGCTATTGTAGAAAAAATTTGCAGTCAAATACCTGGAATAGTAGTGCCTGCAAATTACAATTGCCCCGGCCAATTGGTTATCTCTGGCAACATGGAAGCCGTAAATAAAGCTTGCGAAGAACTTAAAAACGCAGGTGCAAAAAGAGCATTATTGTTGCCTGTAGGTGGTGCATTTCACAGCCCATTGATGCAGCCTGCCAGAGAAAAATTAGCAACAGCCATTGCAAAATGCGATTTTACAACACCTATATGCCCAATTTATCAAAATGTAAATGCGCTACCTAGCACAGATACTGAATTGATAAAAGAAAATTTAGTTGCTCAATTAACTGCTCCTGTGCGATGGACCCAAACCATCCAAAACATGATGAATGCAGGTGTAAGCCATTATATTGAAATTGGCCCAGGAAAAGTATTGCAAGGATTGGTAAAAAAAATATATCCCGAGGCAGAGGTTAGCTCAGGTTTATTGCCTTTATAATATTTTATTGCAAGCTAATAAACTAGCTAAATGGAAAGCCTTGTCAGGTGCTGCTAGGCAAGGCTCATTTCCACCTCATCCAATTCAGTAATTGTGAACGGTGAGTTAGATATTAAATCCAAATTACACATTAGAAATGCCCAATCGCACAAGTATTTATACCATCCCTATAAAATTATAAAAACACTCCTTTTGGGATAAATTGCAACATTTAAAATGCCATTACAATTGGGGACAATTTAAAAAAGCAGGGATTTATTTAGTGGGGGTTGGTGGATAGTGGCCTCATTGCTGTAAATAGTCGTCCATTAAAAACCACTTAACACTTTTATTATCAACGATTTGTGGATTAAAATGAGGTTTAAATAATGCAAAAAAGGGTATATTTACAGCGTAAACCTTGCATATATTTTAAAATGACACCT
>Ga0209390_10001590_pt1 | contig 43235 bp, 34 predicted proteins | sample BON01_FD_187212 | JGI IMG/M metagenome (GOLD analysis project Ga0209390, IMG submission 187212) | Freshwater microbial communities from Lake Bonney liftoff mats and glacier meltwater in Antarctica - BON-01 (SPAdes) (version 2) | ecosystem: Environmental > Aquatic > Freshwater > Ice > Glacier...
ATCTCAGAAAAGTAGCAGAAGGTAAAAATAAAATGTCTGTACTTAATGCTGTTAGAAACAAAATCATAGCACGAGTTTGCAGTGTTGTCAATAATAAAAAAATGTACGAAACTAATTTGGTTTTGTTATAGAAATCAGGTTGTGCTTTATAAGGATTTTGGGCCTGATTTTGTGAGGCCCTACTAGATACGTAACAAAAAAAAGGAGGACTCTCGCCATCCTTTTTTTAAATTCATTTATTATTCTAAATCTTCAGATATTCCGTAATTGCTCATAAACCTTCTCTAAAGTTTCTGAGAGCTTGAAATAAAGTTCAGGTATTTGCTCTAGATTAGTTTCTGTTTTTGCATTCCCTTCTATACCTCGCACAATGACATGCAGACTGGTGATGCCCATCATATCTACTGACGGCTTCATTTTATGAGCAGCAGACCTCACTTCTATCCAATCTTGCGTCTGTAGTCCAGCTTCTATTCTTTCTACCAAGCCTGGAGTCATATCCAAAAACATATTAACCATCTTGGTCACAAATTCTGGATTTCCGGCAGCTATTGCATTTAATTGTTCTAAATCGTATAATTTCTCCTCTGACATCTTCTTTATATTTATACCGCTCTTTCTTGCAACATTCTGTAAATAGTAGACTTACCAATATCTAGTCGCTTGGCTACATTAACTACATCACTACTATACTTATCAAGGAAGTGCTTCACTATTCGGTTCTTGTATTCTTCTAATGTCATCTCATTTTGTAACAACATATCGATAGATCCCGTAGAATTGAATGTAATATGCTCTTCTTCTATCAAGTCACTATCGGTCATTACACAGCACAGTTCTACTACAGCCTTAAGCTCACGTATATTGCCGGGCCACGGATACTTGAAAAGCTTATTCTGAGCCTTACTAGATAATTTCAATCTACCCATATCATTTTCTTCAGCATACTCATCTATGAAGTGCTTAGCTAGTACTAAAGTGTCATTACCACGCTCTCTGAGAGGCGGCAATGTTACCGGCAATCCTAATAATCTATAGTATAAATCTTCTCTAAAATTTCCTTTTCGAACTTCTTCAGCTAGGTCTTTGTGCGTAGCACTTATTATTCTACAGTTTATTTTGACTATAGCATTACCTCCTACTCTTGTCAGCTCACGCTCTTGAAGCACACGGAGCAACTTGCTTTGCATATTGATGTCCATCTCTCCTATCTCATCTAAGAATATGGTCCCATCTCCAGCTTCTTCAAACTTCCCTATTCTACGTGCATTAGCTCCAGTAAAAGATCCCTTCTCGTGACCAAAGAGTTCTGACTCTATAAGTTCAGATGGTATAGCCGTGATGTTTACAGCTAGAAAAGGCTTCTTGGCTCTAGGTGAGTTATAGTGTATGGATTTAGCTACTATTTCTTTACCCGTACCCGTTTCTCCGGTTATAGATACAGTAATGTTAGAACTTACGGCTTTCTCTATCATAGCAAACACCTTTTTCATTGAAGGGCTATTCCCAATGATGCTTGTAGTAAAGTCGTATTTTTTCTTAACCTGCTGCTTTAGTTCAGAGATCTCCTTTTTCAGACCTTCGTTCTCTCGAATATTTTTAATCGCATTCCAAATACGGTCTTTAGTGTCTTCATCCTTTACTATATAATCATATGCCCCATCCTTAAGCAAGGTTATTGCAGTTTTAATATCTTCTTGGCCAGAAACCATCACAACAGGAATCTCCGAATTATACTCCTTTATCTTTCTGAGAACTTCTTCTCCCGACATGTCCGGGAGTGAATAATCCAAAGTAATAGCATCTGGATTCTTATCTAAATTCTTTAGAAATTCCTTTGCATTGGTAAATTTAGTTACCGTAACGTCTGGGTTAAGCGAAAGATGATACTCCAATACCTCACTATAAAATTCATCGTCTTCTACTACGAATATGCTAAAACTTTCTGACATCATTTTCTATAATTGATTTACAAATTTAATCCTTATATTAGAATATTCTATATTTTGGAATTTTTTTTGTTTTGTCTTGATTATAGATTGGTCTATTTAGAACTTCTCCACATAACCTAAAACCCTACATTTGCACTCATAATAAATTAAATCGACCATAAGTTAACATGGCAAACACAGGAAAAATATCACAAATCATTGGACCAGTTGTAGACGTAGCGTTCGACCAAGAAGGTTCTACACTACCCAAAATCTACAACTCACTTACTGTAATGAAAGATGACGGCTCTAAAGTCGTTTTAGAGGTACAGTCTCACTTAGGTCAAGGTACAATAAGAGCCATATCTATGGATTCTACTGAAGGTCTTGTAAGAGGTGCAATAGTAACCGACTCTGGAGACCCAATCATGGTACCTACGGGTCAAGCTCTAAAAGGAAGACTATTAAACGTAGTAGGAGACGCTATAGATGGGATAGAAGAATTAGATAAAACTAATGGCAGATCTATACACCAAGATGCTCCTCTCTATGAGAACCTTTCGACAGCAGCGGAGCCTTTATTCACGGGTATCAAAGTAATCGACCTTATAGAGCCTTATGCAAAAGGGGGTAAAATTGGTTTATTTGGTGGTGCTGGTGTTGGTAAAACAGTTCTTATCCAAGAGCTTATCAATAATATCGCAAAAGCATATTCTGGTCTTTCTGTATTTGCTGGAGTAGGTGAGCGTACTCGTGAGGGTAATGACCTTCTTAGAGAGATGATCGAGTCTGGAGTAATTAGATACGGAAAAGAATTTACCGAATCTATGGAAAAAGGCGGATGGGATCTTTCTCTAGTAGATAAAAAAGAATTAGAACAATCTCAAGCTACACTAGTATTTGGTCAGATGAATGAGCCTCCAGGAGCAAGAGCTCGTGTGGCACTAACAGGTCTTTCTATAGCTGAGTATTTCCGTGATGGAGATGAAAAGTCGGGTGGTAGAGATATACTTTTCTTCGTAGACAATATATTTAGATTTACTCAGGCAGGTTCTGAGGTATCTGCACTTTTAGGACGTATGCCTTCTGCAGTGGGTTATCAACCTACACTAGCATCTGAAATGGGCGTGATGCAGGAGCGTATTACTTCTACAAACAGAGGTTCTATTACATCTGTACAGGCAGTATATGTACCTGCAGACGATATCACTGACCCTGCTCCAGCTACGACATTTGCTCACCTGGACGCAACTACAGTGCTTTCTCGTAACCTAGCTTCTCTTGGTATCTACCCAGCGGTAGATCCTCTAGATTCTACCTCACGCATACTTTCTCCAGACATAGTAGGTGCTGAGCACTACAACACTGCACAAAGAGTAAAAGAATTACTACAGCGATACAAAGAACTTCAAGATATTATTGCTATCCTTGGCATGGATGAATTAAGTGAAGAGGACAAATTAGCTGTATCTAGAGCTAGACGTGTTCAACGTTTCCTTTCTCAACCGTTTCACGTTGCAGAGCAGTTTACTGGGCTTAAAGGTTGTCTAGTTGATATTCAAGATACTATTAAAGGTTTTAATATGATTATGGATGGTGAAGTAGATAAATATCCAGAAGCAGCATTTAACTTAGTAGGCGGCATAGAGGAAGCCATCGAAAAAGGAGAGAAACTAATTAAAGAAGCTGGAGAGTAATGATCGTAGAAGTAATAACACCAGATAAGGTGCTATTCTCTGGCGAAGCGGTTTCAGTGAAATTGCCCGGCAGTGGCGGCTCTTTTGAAGCATTGGCTAATCACGCCCCACTCATATCTAGTTTAGATAAGGGTATGGTTGTGGTTCGTACTAGTTCTGGCGAAGAAACATTTAATATCTCCGGCGGAATAGTAGAAATACTAAATAACAAAGTGGTGGTCTTAGCATAAGCTTGAATTCACTAGAACATACTATTGGCCTTCGATATTTTATCGGAGGCTTTTTTTGACTAAAAATCAAGGGATAAAAAAATCACTTATCCCATTCCTATCTATAAAAATATTACCTAAACCCTCTTCCCTTAAATCCCTTACAATTCACCCTTACCGCAAACTGGGTCTCCTTTATTTTTAAAGTTGAGAATAATAACACCAAAGAGCATTGCTTCTCTATTCGTATCCGTAAGGTCGTCATATACACCAGAGTGAGAAACACCTATTTGACACAAGCACGCAACTTGACTTCTAGATTCCTCAGATAGGCAGTCATTAATAAACTGTAGTCTAAAAAAATGCGTCTGTAATTTTAAGATTTATTACCGCTTGGGTCTCATTTTCTTAAAACGAAGACTCAGAACACCGAATAAAGCTTCTCGAATAATACCTCCGCTCATTTTAGACTCTCCCGCTGTTCTATCAGTAAAAATAATTGGGATTTCTTTGATTTTAAAACCTAATTTATACGTGGTATATTTCATTTCTATTTGAAATGCATAGCCTCTGAACTTAATCTTGTCTAAATCTATAGTTTGAAGAAGGTTTCTGGAATAACCCACGAAACCTGCAGTAGCGTCAGCTAACATCATGCGTGTAAAAAACCGCACATACGCCGAGGCAAAGTAACTAAGCAAAACTCGACCCATTGGCCAGTTCACTACATTCACTACATTGCCTACATACCTAGAGCCGACTACTAGATCGCACTCCCCGCTAAGCAACTCAGCATGTAAACGTATCAAATCTTTCGGATTATGAGAAAAATCACAATCCATTTCAAAGATATAATCATACTCCCTTTCTAGACACCATTTAAACCCCGCGATGTATGCTCCACCTAGTCCATTCTTTTTCCCGTTTTCTAATAAATGTATTCTGGGATGTAATACTTGAGCTGCCTTTACTATGTTGGCCGTACCGTCTGGAGAGTTATCATCTACGACTAAAACATCAAACCGCTCTGGCAAAGCCATGACAGTCTGCAGCATAAGAGAGATGTTCTCTTTCTCATTGTAAGTAGGTATGATAACTATTGGATTCACTCTTTAGATGAAATTTCGCTGTTATATAAAGATAACTAGATGGTAATAAATTAGATATAGTTGCTTATGAATTAGCTTTTTTATGATCAGCAAGAAACTGAGCAAGGCCAATATCTGTCAACGGATGCTTTAATAGGCCTAGAATAGAGCTAAGTGGGCAGGTAACCACATCTGCACCTGCTTCTGCTGCTCTTACTATGTGTAGAGGTGTACGTATAGAAGCTGCGAGTATCTCTGTCTGGTAACCTTGTATTGTATAGATATCTGCTATCTGAGCTATGAGTTCTATGCCGTCCCAGTTCATATCATCTATTCTCCCTATGAATGGAGAAAGGTAGGTAGCACCAGCTTTGGCAGCTAAAATAGCTTGCCCTGCTGAGAATATTAATGTACAGTTAGTACGTATATCATGGTCCGTAAACCAACGGATAGCCTTTACCCCATCTTTGGTCATTGGCACTTTAACCACTATGTTTTCGTGAATGTCGGCAAGAACTTGACCTTCTTTTATCATCCCTTCAAAATCAGTAGCTATTACCTCTGCACTAATGTCCCCATCTACAAGGTCACAGATAGCTTTGTAATGTGCAAGCACATTTGCTTCTCCAGTTATACCTTCTTTGGCCATTAGTGACGGATTTGTGGTAACTCCATCTAGTATCCCTAGATCCTGTGCTTCTCTTATTTCCTCTAAATTAGCGGTGTCTACAAAAAATTTCATTGATTTATGTTCTGCTTTTGCTGCGAATATGAAACTTTCTAAGAAATGAATGGTAAAAAACGGAGAATTTAGACAAAAAAAAGGCTGACATCATACCGCTACGACCTTCTACCCTTGCTGCATTCCTGCCCTGGGGGAGTTCAAAGGGAGCTGGTTATGTCAGCCGGGTGCAAATGTAACACGACATTTTAGGTAAACAATCCCTTTTTCAGAAAGTATTAACTTTAGTTCGAAATAAAGAAAAAATCATTAGATTTGAGCACATAAAATGAGTCCCAAAGAACTACAGTTTAATAAGAATGAGGATGCCAACAAGCTACTATGGAGTGCCTATCAAAAAATAGCAAAAAAAATACATCTAGGCGGCGGCGAAAAATCATTGGCCAAGCAAAGATCTAAAGGGAAACTAACCGCTCGAGAACGAATAGAATATCTTAAAGATAAAAATGCCTATTTTTTAGAAATTGGCACTTTCGTAGGCTACGAAATGTATGCTGAATATGGCGGCTGTCCTGCAGGAGGGGTAGTAGGCGGCATAACCCAAATAGCTGGCAGACAATGCATAGTAGTAGCTAATGATGCTAGTGTAAAAGCTGGTGCTTGGTTTCCTATTAGTGGAAAAAAAAATCTTCGTTTTCAAGAAATTGCATTAGAAAATAATCTTCCTATCATATACCTTGTAGATAGTGCGGGCGTATTCCTTCCTCTGCAGGATGAAATATTTCCAGACAAGGAGCATTTTGGCAGGATATTTAGAAACAACGCAATACTAAGTAGCAAAGGCATTCCGCAAATTGCTGCTGTAATGGGTAGCTGTGTAGCAGGTGGAGCTTACCTACCAATAATGAGCGACGAGGCACTAATAGTAGATAAAACTGGCAGTATATTTCTTGCAGGAAGCTACTTGGTAAAAGCGGCAATAGGTGAGAATATTGACAACGAAACTCTTGGAGGGTCTGTAGCTCAAACCGACCTTTCGGGCGTGATAGACGACAGATTCCCAAATGATGAAGCTTGCCTAGATCGCATTCAATTTTTGATGGATAAAATCGGGACCTTTACTCAAGCAGGATTTAGTCGTACCGCAGCCAAACTGCCAAAACTTAATCCTAAAGAAATATATGGCCACTTGCCAGCAGACAGATCTAAACCTTATAATAGCCTAGAAATAATCCATAGACTTGTAGACGACTCAGAGTTTGAACAATACAAAGAAAATTATGGCAAAACCATCGTTTGTGGCTATGCTCGTATAGATGGCTGGGCAGTTGGAATAGTCTCTAACAATAGGGAACTTGTAAAAAGCGAAAAAGGTGAAATGCAATTTGGTGGAGTGATATACTCCGATAGTGCGGATAAGGCCGCTCGCTTTATAATGAACTGTAATCAAAAGAAAATCCCTTTGGTTTTTTTGCAAGATGTTACAGGTTTCATGGTAGGCAGCAGAAGCGAGCACGGTGGCATTATAAAAGATGGAGCTAAACTAGTAAGTGCTATGAGCAATAGTACAGTACCCAAATTTACAGTGATAGTAGGCAATAGCTATGGTGCAGGAAACTACGCTATGTGTGGCAAAGCATACGACCCTAGGCTCATAGTAGCTTGGCCAAGTGCTAAAATAGCTGTGATGGGTGGCGAACAAGCAGCCAAAGTATTATTACAGATAGAAAAAGCTTCCCTTGCTAAAAAAGGAGAAGAAATAACTGCTGAAAAAGAAAAGGCTCTTCTGGATAAAATTATAAACAGATACAACAAACAAACTACTCCAGAGTATGCAGCATCTAGACTTTGGGTAGATGAAATAATCGACCCATTAGATACTAGAAAATGGCTAAGTAGTGGAATAGAAATGGCCAATAATGCTCCTGTGGCTAAATACAATGTAGGGGTAATTCAAACATAACAAACAACAAAACCATGAGACATAATCTATTTTTAATCGCGTGCTTATTCGCAGTTTATTCAGCATTTGCACAGCAACGAACAGACCAACTATGGCATCTATTGCCTAATAGTAAAAAAGGAAATTCGGGAATCGGCTTAGCTGAAGCTCAAGAGATGATGAAAGGCAAAACACCGCAAACTGTAATAGTAGCTATAGCAGATGCAGGTGTAGATATAAATCACGAAGACCTGAAAAATATGCTTTGGACAAATGCAGCCGAAGTAGCAGATAACGGCATAGATGACGATAACAACGGATACATAGATGACATCTATGGTTGGAACTTCATAGGGGAAACTACGCATGACAACCTAGAAATCACTAGACAATATGCCCTACTCAATGCTAAGTATGAGCTAAAGGCTACTGACGATATAGAAAACCAGGAAGAGTACAATAGATATCTCACTATAAAGCAAGAATTTTTACAAAAAAATAGCGATGCAAAACTGTACTACGAACAATTCCTCCAAATAAAACAAGGAATGGAGTTTCTGGAAGATAGCTACGGCACAGATATGACTGCTGAAGAGGTAATAAAACATAAGTCTAAAAGCAAGTACGAAAAAAGAGCTAGGGGTATCCTATACCGGTCTGCCAAGTCCAGTAAAAATTTCAACTACTTAGATATTAAAACCCAATTAATGAGTGCATACGATCACTATGATGCTAGCTATAACTACAATTATAACCCAGAATTTGACCCGAGAAGTGAACTAGTAGGTGATGACTATAGCAATGCTCGTGAAACAGGTTATGGTAATAATAACGTTTACTACGGAGAGCATTCTTCTCACGGTACGCACGTAGCGGGAATAGTAGCTGCAGATGCTAGCAATGATGTAGGTGCCAAAGGTATTTGCCAGTCTTGTGACATCATGAGTATCAGAAATGTACCCGATGGTGACGAACGAGATAAAGATGTAGCCAATGGTATACGATACGCTGTAGATAATGGAGCCAAAATAGTAAACATGAGTTTTGGAAAAGGCTACTCGCACAATGCAGAAGTGGTAAAAGAAGCCATACAATATGCCGCATCTAAAGGAGTATTACTTGTGCACGCGGCTGGCAATAGCAATCAAAACAATGACATAAGTGATAATTTCCCAAATGACTTTAACAACATAACGGATAACTGGATAGAAGTAGGTGCGAGTAGCTGGATGAAAAAACCAAAGATTTTTGCAGAGTTCACAAATTACGGACTAGAAGAAGTAGATATTTTTGCTCCGGGTGTAGATATATACTCTACCACACCAGAAGGCAAGTATGAGGCTTTTGATGGCACTAGTATGGCCAGCCCCGTAGTTGCAGGTGTTGCTGGATTTGTTTGGAGTTACTATCCTACACTCACTGCAGCACAAGTAAAGCAGATCTTAGTAGAAAGTGCAATAGAAATAAAAGGAAGAAGCAAATTACCTGGCAGTAAAAAGAAAACCACAGCTCGCAAAATATCAAAGTACGGTAGTGAGGTTAATTTACCTGCGGCACTAAGACTTGCAGAAAAAATGACTACTGATCAATAAAATGAAACAAGGAATAATAGGCCTACTACTAATTGTCTCACTAGGCTCCTGCGGCGGACCCAAAATACGAGTAGACCAAATAGTTATTGCAGATAAAATCTATATCTGCAACAGCTCTTTTGATGTGGCAGAAGCTATGGCTATTAGCCAAGGTAGAATAGTAGCCACTGGTTCTAAAGAGGAGATAAGTAGCCTATATAATAGTGATTCTATTTCTACTCTAAAGGGAATTATCTACCCCGGGTTTATAGACGCTCACTCTCACTTCTATGGCTATGGGCTTACACTTAATAACGTAGACCTACGTAATACCATTAGCATGAATGACTTGGTGGAGAAAACCGTTGCTTTTGCACAACAATCAAAAGAGTATTGGATTACTGGAAGAGGATGGGACCAAACAACTTGGGAGCAACAGGGTACGCTTACCAATAATCTTTTAAATGCATATTTCCCAAATCAACCCGTTTTTTTAAAACGAATAGATGGCCATGCAGGCTTAGCCAATAATAAAGCTCTTGAGCTAGCGGGTATAAATACCAACACGGTAGTAGAAGGCGGCGAAATCAGCAATATGGGTGGAATGCTCACGGGAGTATTAACGGATAATGCTATGGAATTAATAGACAAAATTATTCCGAACCCAAATAAGGCTAGCGAGATAGAAGCACTCCTAAAAGCACAAAAGAACTGCTTCGCAGCGGGTCTTACCACGGTCACCGATGCTGGACTAGACTTGTCAACCATTCTACTCATAGATAGCTTACAACAAACAGGGGATCTAACTATTAGAGTGTATGCTATGTGTAACCCAACGGAAGAGAATTTTGACTACTTCACCGCAAACGGAGCTATTCTAAAGGATAAACTAAGAGTAAATTCTTTTAAACTATACGCCGATGGATCCTTAGGCTCACGTGGAGCTAAGCTGAAGCAACCGTACTGTGACCATGAAGGCCACACAGGAGTCTGGGTCACTAGACCGGCCGAATTAGAAAAGCTCTATCAACGTGTTTACGATCTTGGTTTTCAAGCTAACACGCACTGCATAGGAGATAGTGCCAATAGAAAAGTACTAGAACTCTATGGCAACATATTAAAAGGAGAGAATGACAAAAGATGGAGAATAGAGCATGCTCAAGTAGTGACTCCAAGTGATAGAAAACTGTTTTCTGAATATAATATTATTCCTTCTGTACAGCCTACACATGCCACTAGTGATATGAGATGGGCTTCAGATCGGCTATGTAACTCTCGTCTTTCTGGTGCATATTCTTACAAAAGTCTGCTAGCATTAAATGGATGGTTACCTCTCGGTACAGATTTCCCTGTAGAAGACATATCACCACTCCATACATTTTATGCGGCCGTATATCGACAAGATGCTAAGAATAGTCCTTTAGGTGGGTTTATAATAGAGGAAGCTCTCACTGCTACCGAAGCTCTATTAGGAATGACCTACTGGGCTGCTAAAGGAAACAAAATGGCAGAGCTTGTAGGGAGTTTAGAAAAAGGAAAACAAGCTGATTATATTCTACTGAATATGGATATAACCGCTGACAAGTATATGCTCAATGCATCCATACTCGCAACCTATATAGATGCAAAAAAGGTGAAGTAGAATATTCTACTTCACCTTTTTAAATGCGTTTATTTTGTTGAGTTAATAGATTAACTTCTATTATCCATAGGAACAAAATCTCTAGTCACAGGACCCGTATAGATTTGTCTTGGTCTTCCTATAGGATGTTTGTCCTCCATCATTTCTTTCCACTGTGCTATCCATCCTGGTAGACGGCCTAGTGCAAATAGTACCGTAAACATCTCTACGGGGAATCCCATAGCCCTGTATATGATACCAGAGTAAAAATCTACATTCGGAAACAACTTACGCTCTATAAAGTAAGGATCTGATAATGCAGCCTCTTCTAATTTTTTAGCTATGGCAAGCGTAGGATCATTTACCCCTAATTTTGCTAATACTTCATCCGCAGATTTTTTAATAATCTTGGCACGAGGATCAAAGTTTTTATATACTCTGTGTCCAAAGCCCATCAAACGGAACGGATCGTTCTTGTCTTTAGCTTTGTCTATATATTTCTGTGCGTCGCCACCATCAGCTTGTATAGCCTCTAGCATTTCTATCACCTTTTGGTTAGCTCCTCCGTGTAGTGGACCCCACAGTGCAGCAACACCTGCAGATACACTTGCGTATAAATTTGCGTGGCTAGAACCTACTAATCGTACAGTAGAAGCTGAGCAGTTTTGCTCGTGATCTGCATGCAGTATCATAAGCTTATTCATAGCTCTTACTATAATAGGATCCAGCTCATACTCTTCGGTTACATGCTTGAAGGTCATATTCAAGTAGTTCTCTACGTAGGTAAGATTGTTTTGCGGGTATATAAGTGGATGACCTATTCTGTTTTTAGAAATCATAGCACAGATAGTTGGCATTTTAGCAAGTAATCTTGTGATAGTTCTCATTCTAGCCTCTTCACTTGCATTGGGATCTAAACTCTCTGGATAGAAAGAAGATAGTGAAGAAATCATAGCTATCAACTGACCCATAGGGTGACTACCTGTAGGCCAAGCGTCAAATATATTTTGAATATCTCCGTTTACCAAAGTATGTCTTCTTATCTCGTTATCCCAATTAGCATATTCTTCTTTGGTAGGCAACTCCCCATATATGAGCAAGTACGCTATTTCTAGAAATTCTGCTTTCTCTGCAAGTTCTTCTATAGAATAACCTCTATGTCTTAAGATTCCTTTTTCACCATCTAGATAGGTAATGCTAGAAGTGGTAGCTCCCGTATTTTTGTACCCCAAATCTAAAGTAACAGCACCCGTGCTAGATCTCAATGTACTAATGTCGATACCTACTTCATTTTCGGTTCCTACTATTAAAGGCAACTCTATTTCTTTGCCTTGGATGTTAATTTTTGCTGTTTCTGACATACTATATATTCCTTCTTAAATTGCTCTGAGATAGTGCAAACATATTGATTTCGTACCTGATATAAAAGACTAATAAGCTAATAATTAGTATGTTTTTCGAAAGCATTAAATTTGTCATAAAATACATTAAATAATGTCAGACGATATAGTACAAATAATAGGCGGGTTAAATAACAAAGCCGGGCTAAAACAGCACATATACAGAAATACACTTACCGTTTTTGCAGAGCTAAAACGTTGTGCCAAGGAGATAGCCGAAAAACTTACTCCTGAAGTAATAGAAAAAGACCCTACTCTAGAGGTACAGTTTTTCGAAAAAAGCGAATTTGAATTTTACTTAAAATTTAGTGGGGATACCATAGCATTTATTATGCATACCAATGTTTTTGCTTTCCCTCCAGAGCACGAAGTGAGCAAGACGGACTATATAGTAGAAGCCCCTGGAAGAGGATACTTTGGAATGATAATGGCGTACAACTTTCTTTCGGACTCTATCAAATACCAGAGACTAGCTGACGTAGGCTACTTACTCGCTAGGCTATTTATCAATTCTGAAGGTCACTTTTATGTAGACGGACAACGCCAGTTAGACTTCTTGTACAAGGATCTTGCAAAGCAAGAGATAGAGGAAGGTGCTATAGTGAAGATAATTGAGCAGACGATGCTCTATGCCTTAGATTTCGATCTCTACGTACCACCTATAGAAACCATGGGAGATATGACCTTAGAGCAAAAAAACTACGTAAATAATCCAAGTGGATTTGCTACGGGTAAGCGATTGGGATTTAAGAGTGAGTGATTCAATACTTGAGTTGTTGATTGATTGAAAAACGGAAAAATTAATTTTCGGAGCCCCTTTCAGGAGACCCATAAGGAGGTAATTATTCTACCCTTAATTTCTTTGATTAATGCTATACGTTATTCTCCATCCATTCCACACCGTCTGCTGTGGCTTTAAATGAGCTTTCTCGCATTTTGTCACCATCGTATATCCAAGACATACTATTTTGTTCATTAGCTGCTACTAGTAGCTTATAGTGCAGTAGATTTTTTACTGCATCTCTTATTACGCTCTCCTTCGTTTCAGTTACCACCTCTCCTACTATGCTTTCAAAAGCTTCCGGAAAAATACATAGTTTTAGTATCTCTGCTTCTAGCTCTGGTAATTCTATTAGCTTACTTTTCTTTCTTTCCATTGGTATTTTAAAATCTGAGATAGTGGCGGCACTATCGCCATATAGAGTATGTGAAACGGTTGGCCCAAGAGAATGTTTGTAAACCATGAATCTCTTCCAAAAAACGAAGTAACCCTGCTATAAAACTTATCCTCTGCCAGCACTTTGAGTAACACTAAAAATCCTGCGGCTGTGGCACCTGCTGCTGAAAACGAAAACAAAGACACCAATACTAACACATTATACATCCATACGCCCACCAGCATCCACGTATTCTGCTTAATATCGTACTCGCCATTCTTACTGGCCCATCGGAGACGCTGGTGCCAAAATGCAGAGAAACTCGAAGGTCCTTCTGTCTTCACTATTGCCTTCTTATTTTTCACAAAGGATATACTATTGGGATTTTGATGATGAGCACTCTGGAGTAAAAAAACATCATCTCCGCTAGCAGCACCTTCTTGCAAATCTGCGTTTGCTATAAGACTATTGCGATATGCCAAGTTAGCTGCATTGCATATCATCGGTTTCTTCCACTGTATGTGAGCAGCCCCTATGGCTATCAGTGCTTCAAAGTCTAGTGCTACTATCCGTTGCCAAAAATTAGTAGAGTGATGGAACTGAACTGGCCCACAGGCTAGACTTACATCTTCATTACTAAACGGACCTAGCATTGCACTGATCCAATTTTTAGGCAACATGCAATCGGCATCAGTTTGTATGATAACATCTCCACTACAAGCTTGCCAACCCTTTCGAATTGCCGCTTTTTTGCCGACTCCATCCGTTTGATGTATCAGTTGTATATCTAGCTCTCCTGCATATTCTTCTATCACCTTCTCTCCTCCATCAGTAGAGTGATCATTCACCAAAACTATCTGAACGCTATTTTCTGCAAAATTTAAGGCATGTAAAGAGGCTAGAAGCCTCGGAAGATTATCCGCTTCATTTCTAAATGGAATAAGAATGCTAATAGTATAATTTTGGTGAGCTATATCATCTTTCTCATCAATACCATTCCAGAGCTCACCATATTTACTCAGTAAGCTATAATAAGCCAACCCTGCGGTTAGTACTATGATAACATATAGAATCATCTTTGTCTGATAGTGCTAATAAGTAAATAAACCGTGCCAAATAAACCCGGCAAAATCAGATTTATAAACCACAGACTAGTAACTGCTTGCAGTATAGGTGCATCTAGCAAAAAACTACCAAAAAGCAACTGAGATACTACCACCCTCACACCTACATCTGATATAGCTGGCACAGGCACTAGACTTTGCATTAGATAAGCTGCAGGCACAAGCAACAGTGCTTCCACAGGCAATGCAAACTCAGAAAACAACTGTAGTAATAAATAAAATTGAACCCCAAAGGCGAGATAACGAAGGGAAGCAATTTTCACTACTTTCAGGTAAAGAGCATTATCATATTGTTTTACCATATTGAGTGTTTTGGCCACTTTTTTGGGTAAGTATCGCTTGACAATGTGAAGAATATCTTGAATAAAATAGAGTAAGAGCAATATTACAAATAGCAGAACTAGAATAGCGATCAGTTTGCCGTCTCCAGAAAACCAATCTCCTCCCATGTCAGTAAAAAGCAGCACGCCTCCTATGCTTAGCAGACCTAGCGAATAGGTCATAAGTACCTGAGCTATATTACCGGCTACAGTGGCTATCACCACTTTCATAGGATGTACATTTTTGAGCAATAATCCTCTGCCAATATACTCTCCTGTACGTGCTGGGGTAAAGTTACTAATGGCCATACCTCCCAGTATAGTAAGAAATGCACGCAGGTTTGTAAGTAAAATAGCTTCTCTTATAAGCAGCTTAAACTTTTGAGCTTCTGCATTCCAATTTACAAATGCTAAAAATAAAATCAGTGCAAAAAGAAGTGGACTTCTCTGTATGCCCGCACCTATATCTCCAATTAAGTTAGAGTCTAACCCGATGATCTGTTTGTAGAAAAAATACAGGGACAAAGCACTGAAAATCCATTTCAGCCAAGGGTAAAATCGTTTGTATCCTGCTTTAGAGGTCATTTAGTTTACTTGTGTATTACCTTAGTAGTGCTATAGCGTACCTTTGTTCTACTAGTGGCGAAAGATAACAATTACGATAAGATAATACTGGGAATAGACCCGGGAACCAACATAGCAGGATATGGTATTATTGGCACCACCAGGGGTACCATTAGTCTAATTAGTATGGGGATTTTCGATCTACGCAAAGAACCTAGCCACGCTATGAAACTGCAATCTATTTTTGAGCAATGCACTAAATTAATGGATCTTTATCTGCCAGACGAAGTAGCTCTTGAAGCTCCTTTTATGGGTAAAAATCCTCAAAGTATGCTAAAACTAGGTAGGGCTCAAGGGGTAAGTATGGCTGCGGCTCTCAATCGTAAAATTCCTGTTTTTGAATATGCTCCTAAGCGTATAAAACAGAGTGTCACAGGAAAGGGTACTGCGAGTAAGGAACAAGTAGCAGCTATGGTAATGGCTCTTCTTAAGATAGAAAAAAATCATTCAAAGCTAGATGCTAGTGATGCTGTAGCCGTAGCTATATGCCATCATTTCACGTATAAACCGGGTGCTTCAGCTACTACAAATTATGGAAGTTGGGAGAGTTTCGTAAGTAAGAATCCTGACAAGGTAAAATAAGTATCAGTCTACTACTGGCTAAATGCTTCAGATATGCTATCCGCTATTTCTTGCATTCTAATTGGACTCAATTGTAACTTCTCTTTTTGAAAACTTATATCTCCTATCTCATTGATAGGTATCAAGTGAATGTGAGCGTGAGGTACTTCTAAACCCACTACAGCCGATCCAACTCTAGCACACGGCATCACTTTGTCTATGGCTAGTGCTACTTTTTTAGCAAAAAGGTGTAGACCTATATATTCTTGCTCTTCTATATCAAAAATATAGTTCGTTGATTTTTTGGGTATTACTAGTGTATGTCCTTCGGCAAGGGGAAATACATCTAAAAAGGCTAAGAAATCATCATTTTCTGCAACCTTATAAGACGGAATGTCCCCAGAAACTATTTTCTCAAAAATGGTCAATTAGATGCTTATTCCTAATATTTCGAATTGTATCATTCCTGCAGGCACTTTTATCTCTGCTATTTCACCAATCTTCTTACCCATTAGGCCTTCGCCTATTGGCGATTTTACCGAGATCTTACCAGCCTTTAAATCCGCTTCTGTCTCTGCTACTATAGTGTATGACACCTCTTTATTAAACTTTTTATTCAGTAGTCTTACTGTACTTAGTATATTGACTTTACTCAGGTCGATATCCTTAGGATCTATTACTCTACAATCTGCCATTGTATTCTTGAGCTTAGAAATTTTCATTTCCAAAAGACCTTGTGCTTCTTTAGCAGCATCATACTCCGCATTTTCAGACAGATCCCCTTTGTCTCTTGCTTCTGCTATTTGCCCTGATATACGCCGACGCTCTACTTTCTCTAAGTGTGCTATTTGTGCATTTAAAGCGTCGTATCCTTCTTGTGAAATATAGTTAATAGACATTGTTTATATATACTTTTATAAAATAAGAATGTTGCATCCGCTCGCGGATGCAACATTGCAAAAATAATTATCTTTAGGTAAGTGAACTTACTCGCCTATGTTTAGTCTTACTCCAAATGAGTGAGAACCGCCAAAAGGATTAGAGTGTCTGTAAGAATAATCTAACGCAAATGTTGTTTCAGAATCTTTACTCACTGGTAATTCAAATGTAAAACCACCCATTATCCCTGTAGATGCACTTGTAGAGGTGTTATATTTTAAACCTCCATTTTCGTATGCATAAGCTGCTCTTAGTTGGAACATCTCTTTGTAACCATACTCGATACCAGTAGTGAACTGGTTAGTAGAAAAAGCGTGATTAGTAAAGGTCAGTGCCGGAGTCAGTCTATGAAAATATGTATCATCATTTTTATCCAATCGCATATCATACGATGCACTAATATTCATCAAAGTAGGAAGATTAAACTTATTTGATCTCTGATTTACAGTGGATTCAATTTCCGTTATTGGGTTCAAAAGTTTAACTGAGAGACCATCTCCAGAGTATCTAGCGTCCGGACCAATGTTCTTTAAAGAAACTCCGAACTTCACATCATTCTTTTTAATCTTCTGTTTATCCTTAAAAGTAGTTATATACTGTATGCCAGCATCTAGTCCTACTCCTTGAGCTTTTACATTTGTGCTAGACTCCGAGAATATTTTGAAACCTACTCCCCCCGATATTTCACGTGTAAATTGCTTAGAAAAAGCTGCTGTGATATTAGTGAAACTTGGCTTATATGTCCCAAGACCACCATCTGGTTGATTATTCGTTGTAATCTCTATATCTCCCATATCATAGCTCATAATACTAACGCCCAAAACACCATTACCTCCCAAGTTTTGAGCAAATCCGAATGTATTGATATTAATATCACTACCCATCAACCATGAAGTGCGTGAAAAAATGATCTCTGTTTTAGGAGTATAAGCTAGTCCTCCTATATTGTTATAGATAGATTCTAGCCCTTTTGTACTACTCACAGCAGCCCATCCCCAGCCAGAGCTTTTGCCCCATCCGTTTATGTTTAGCTGTGCTGCTCCTGCTTGGCCTATCCGATCTGGATTACCTGCAAAAAGTGCCGTACTAGACGATAGTATTATTGATAAAATTATAATTTTTCTCATTTCGTTCCTATTTTTGTTGTTTTGACTTCTTAAAATGAATCAAGATCAAGCTCTCTCATTACACCCATCCATTTCAATACTTTTTCTCCTAGTTCCCCTGCATCTATATGTATTATATACATACCACTAGATATAGGCACACTTGCACCGTTTTTTAGGTTCCAATCTACTTCTGTACTCTGGTCATCCTTTCTTATTCTTCGTACAAGCGAACCATCTAAAGTATAGATAGATATATCACACTGTGGTGGTAGATTAGTAAATTTAACACGATTATCGATAGAACTAGACTCGTATGATGAGAATGCATAATAAGGATTTGGAACTATGTTGACTATTTCTAATGCCTCTTTCCCTTTTTCTACAGATACTTTATTAGCGATATCAGCAGTACTAAATGAATACTTGGGTAAACCTCCGGTGTGTACTGCATCCGTCTCTGGTGTAATACCATAAGGCACATTCACTCTTAGACGAATAGTTACCTCATTTGGAGGAACTGGCAGTCCGTCAGCATTTTCTTTAAGCTCTACTCCTGCTGCTGCATATGCTGGGATAACCCAGTCACAGTTTTGAAATATTTTAGTAAGCTCTCTGCTTCTTACTCCCTCTGAAGTGCTTGCATTTAAACCTTTTAGTATAGTATGGTATGAATTTCCTTTGTCATAAGCTGGGCCTACTTCTGGCAGTTTAGGATGAATACTTTTGGCAAGTCCCTGATGGCTACCCATTACATAAATAAAGTGCCTGCCACCAAAACTTGGATACAATGAGTTTACAAAACTTGCATTATCTGTCGGATTCCATTTCATATCTCTACCATTTTCACTTCTTTGATACGAATCTTCTCCTATCATAATATTAAGACGCTCACCCGTATTTACATTTATAGCATAACCCGGGAATATAGATTTACCAGAATCTAATGTAGTAGAACCGTATTTTAGTTGGCCTTTTCTCAAGTTGAATTTAGGCACATCTCCTAAGTTTAATCTTGCATCTTCTCCCATCTCGAGCATTACGCACTCCGTCCATTTGGACTCATCTGCTGTTAAGACTATATCTACATTACTCAGGTATTTTAATCCATGATTATTTGTACTAACTGGATAAAAAGTAAACGGCTGAATAAAGTTGTCTGGCCTAGGATTAGGTCCAGTGCTAGCTAATGTATTTGAAGTTAACGTTTGTGGGGCTATTCTGCCATCCCAAATACGTTCGTAATTTTGACCTTTATCTATTGATCTACCTCCAATTGTATAATCATGCCAAGACGGATCATTGTAACGGCTGTTTTTCCCTTGCTCCCCGGCACGTATCCAGTCATAGACTCCAAAATCTGTTTTTTGTACCGCATCTCTGTCTTTTACTGCTGTTAGCCATTCATTACTAGGGTCCGAGAACTCTACAGACCAATCAATGAGCCCGTTAGTTGGATATTTATCGCTGTCTCTACTAGGTGAGGCTATTTGCTCTATAGTTACAGCTAATCCCCAATCCAAAATACTTTTACCTGTAGTAGACTCAAGTATTATCTGCTCATTCTTATAGGCTAAAGTAGTATCTGCAAAAATTGTATCGTTGGGTAATTTCACAAGTACCCAAGTAATACTACTAGCGTGTATACTGTCATTGCCTGGGTTACCAGAACCTGGAGTAGTGAGCTGAGCTGAAGACGAAGTCGGAACCATTGATAGTTCAAAATCTCCTTCTGGCACCTTGAGAGGGTCTATTACCACTATTTTAACTGGTCCTAAACCATTCTCATACTTCGGATTCACTACAAAGTTATTCGCCATTATAGCATCCTTTGTATCTTGAGTTAGTTCTAGCTCGTTGTCTCCATTTCCTTTCCCAGATAACCTAGTTAACTCTGGGCCATCACCATAAAATGAAGGAACACTTGAGCCCCCAAATTTCGGGCTTAATTTATGAGGCGATGCTGAGAATTTTTTTACTCTTCTACCTCCTAAGTATTTCTCGCTTTCACTATCTCCTGCAGCATACGACAATACTATGTAGTAGTACGTCTTAAAGTTAACTAATCTTTGGTTAGATCCAGTGGCAAATACGTCTTCTTTTATTTGCACTGTATGAGCTAATCCTTTGTTTGCCCCTCTTACCTTTAGTACAGGTACGGAAGTTCCTACATCTGAACTAAACTCTTGATTAATCAACACATCGAAATTGTCCTCCAAATCCACTTGAAATATTTCTCTAGCTTTAGATAAATCACCTAATTGAGATAAACTGACCGAGCCATTCTTTAATTGGAATACTCTATATCCTTGAAATTTGTATATATCTGTACCAAAATCTCTAATTATAGAATCTGAATAATTTTCTATAAGAGTGGTTTTAGTATTACCAAATGATAGAATTATTTGCTGGTCTTGCTCATGTACTTCTACATCTGGGGCATCTGGACCATCTATTAGGTCAAAGCATGAATTGAATAAACTTTGTGCTTTTTTACTCGCTTCTTTCAGCAGGTTCAATGAACCTGCTGCTCCACCAAATGGAGCCCTTGCCCATACAACACCTACTGTAAGATTTTGTACAGCACCTGGTTTTAATACGAACGGCCCTGAAGATTGTAAAAATCTTCTGTCCGCGGGCAAATTCCCAGCAATCTCTTCTGTCCAACGTTCGCTGTGTGTGCTATCTGATATGCCAGGGAACATATAGTTCGCTTTTGTACCATCGGTACCTGCATTTCCATCCCCACCATATTGTATATCTGCTCCAGTTCTCCATTTACCTTGTAGGTAATTATAAAAATCAGAAGGGGTAAAAGGATTGCCATTAATTTGATTGGCATCATTATTATAAAAAACGAATTTTGATAAACCCAATTCTACTGAAGTATCTACACCATTTATTATCGTATCTACAGTAGGTCCTTCGAAAAAATCTACACCAACTGATGGTGGATTCAGTCCATATCCCAATATCCCTTCATCATTATCATCTCCATTATAGCAAAAACCCAAAGAAAGATTTACATCACATCCTACATAATCATCTGAATAGTTACCTAAATCTGCATCCACCCACTGTCCAAAGTAAGTATTTCTAAGTTCATTTGCTCCTCTATTGATAAGACTGGTTGTATAAAACGTCATATCATTTATCTCATCGTTAGTGGCAAAGGCAAACGCCGTAGTTTGAATCTCTAGACCAATTGCATTGGCTTGTGTTTCAGAGTGTATATTACCGTTGTCATTATAAATCCACCATAACATTTGGTCAGGTTGATCAGCTGCGTCGTTGTCTATTTTTACACCTTTACAAGTCTCTCTTAATATAGGGTAGTCGCCACCAGATGGGGAATATACACCGTTGCTATCTACATCCTTAAACGGAGCCTTTGGGTTCTCATTTAAGCTTTTTCGTCCCGGCCATCCATCTATCTGGTCATCTACTATACCTGATCCGTTTTTAGCTACGTGTTGTATTATTTTAGAGCCATCTACTTTATAGATTTTATCCCACTCTGCACAATCTGCATTACTCGTATTAGCATTCTTATCCAATGGACCTGGCCAAAAATCTGAACCTCTTTGACGATACGTCATAGCTGCCAATCTAAGATTATCCCCAATATCTAAACCGCCTATCCAAATAGCTCCGGCAAATAAGCTATTCTTACGTACTGTATTCAAATCTTCAATCTTCGGTATTTCATATCGAGCACTACTCAAATCCCACCACATATCTCCACCATTCAAAATCTTGGTGCGTACATTATTGATATCTAAATCTGCACTCTGAGTAGCAGGATCACAATCTGACCCGAATTTCATTTCTAGTCTAGATTTAGTACCCTTAGTAGCTTTCCTTTCTACATCTTCCACATCCTCTTTTGCGAGAACCACTACTGACAACAAAATGCCAGTCCACATCATCCATTTTCTCATTTGTATATTCATATCTTTATCTCTACTATTTATCTTATTTGCAAATTAGAAACTCATTTTTAATCCTAATCTCACTAATCTAGGTATACTGTATCTATATGGGTTATCCACTTTTGCATTATATAAATCGATATAAGATTGAGTTCTTGTTTCATTCTCAGCCTGCTGCTGTCCTAGAGGAGAACTTAACCACCCGTCATTATTTGCTAATCCAGTGTAACCATATACTTGCTCTATGTTTTGCGTATTAAATAGGTTCTGTACCCATAAGAATGCTTGAAACTCTGTAGATTGTCTTCTAAACTGATCTTTCGTATTTCTTTTCTTCACGCTAAAGTTCTTATTAAAATTAGCATCTACCTTAAACTGCCAAGGAAGTCTAGAACCAAATGGGTTACCATCTAATATTTGTCTAGTAGCTGTTCCTACAGTTGCACTGGCTACTGGATTACCGTATGCAGAATAGGGCTCTCCAGATTTTGTACTTATTATAAAGTTAGCTCCAGCATCTGAAAATATTTTTTTACCAAACCATATTGGTCCGGTATAATCATTACCACCTTTAAATCTGTAGTCCAATCTAGCAGTAATCTGATGACGTACGTCTCTAGAAGTAGGATACAATGATCGAAGATTTGGTAAATTAGCTTGTATCAATGCTGCTGATGAATTAGTATTAGAACCTGTGCCATCTGCAAAGAGTAATGAGTAATTAATACCCAGAGATGTTCTGCCTTCTCCTCTAAGCTCATACTCCGCTCTAAAGTTTTTGATAGTTTCAAAATCTAAGTTTTGATAACTATTATAAGAAATAGGATATGCCTGATTTACTCTTACCAATGCATAATCTCCTCTCGTCTCACGATAAGACGCTATAAGACTGAGTGCAGAGTTTCTTGACAAAGTCTGCTTAAATCCCATCTCGTAACTAGTAGTAACACGTGGTTGTAAGTTGGCATTACCTACTACCGCTCCTTGATTTGCCTCTAGATAGTAGTATGTACTTATAGGTGCAAAAATATTCCCGTTAGCTGGACGCTGTGCAAGCTTGTCATAGTTTGCAAAGAATTGTGCCTCTGAGTTGATAGGGAATGAGAACCACACACGTGGCAAAACGTTAATTACCGGCTCATAATCCTTGAATGACTCAGCAACTAAACTTTCTTTTTGATTTACCAAGAAAGGTTGAATTCTACCACTATTTGAACCTTGTGCCAGCAAGTCTGGGTTAGATAATTCTACGCCTGTTTCATCGTACCAAGTTGCTCCATCTCTGTATCCTAATATTTGAGTTGGATTTTCTATATCGTTCACATATACTACGTAGTCTTGGCCTACGGTAGATGGTATAGAATATCCATTTAATAGATTAGCTCCTCTGTCATCTGCTCCTAAGCTGCCAATCTCTCCGGCAGAGTATGTAGGGAACAATGAATATTGGTCAACTAAACCTAATTGGTTTGCATCGTATCTTTCTACTCTCACTCCTAGTCGTAATATAAGATCTTTGAATTGGAACTTATCTTGGAACCAGATAGCATTATAAATCGGAGCAAAAGATCCTAAACTTCTGTTTGCACTATCATTGGTAAAGTCTGAGAATGAAAACGCTTTACGAGTTCTGTTACCTAAGTAGTCGTAACCAAAGTACCCTACACGTGCGTTACCATTATTCCATAGGTCATCTGCACTAAATAGGTCTAGTGAGAATGTGCTTGGGTCTAAGCTATTGATATCTATAAAAGTAGATTCATTGTATAAATTACCATTTACATCTCTTTGTCCGTCTGCTATTAATTTAGCTCTTAAGTTTTTGTCAAAAGAAGTCTGTTGGTTGTAGTCTATTCGTTGGTTATAGGTTACAGTATCTGTAAAAGTTCCAAACTCGTCATACGAATGAATACCTCCATACGTATAACCACCTTCTTCTACGGTAGCAAGATCTTGGTTATGCGTATTTGTAAGAAGTGGCATAAGTGTCCAAAGTCCACCTGCACCTAAATTCCAGCTACTAAAGAACGTTTGCTCAAAGTACATACCAAATTGTAAATCGTGTGTATTTTCTAAGTTAAGAATCGCCTCACCTTGAGCATACGCTGCTGCTCTCTCCGTTTGTCCTTTTGAATATCCTGTGGCTCCAGCTCCAGGGTTAGACCATAGCGAATAGGTAAGTGCAGGTGTGAAACCATTCAATAGTCCTAATTCCTGCTGTACCTGATTACTAGAAAAAACTCTTCGTCCTGAAGCTTCTGCATTATTGAAGAACGACTCTGTATACTTTGAAAGAATTGGATTCTTATCACCTGGATCATATGTAATTTTACTATTACTAAAACCTAATAAGTTTAAATACCCTTGTCTTCTTACTGTATCTCCTTTTTGGTCTATAAAATACTTAAGATCTGTATCGTAGCTATATACTGGCTCTCTATACGAAGTAAACTTGCCCACATAACCGTAATCGAAAAAGTCAGTTCCGTGATCCAAATTTTGAGTCTCGTTCCAGCTACTTTGGTAGTCTAGTCTTAGATTATAAAACGCATCAGAAAACAATGATTTTTCTTTTTCCTTATCGTCTTCGTTAGTCTCCCCTAGTCTTTGAGTGAATTTTATATACGTTCTCAAACTCTGACCAGTAGAGTTACTATATCCATCATCATTCATTAGACTTTGAGTATAGTTCCAGTTATTCCCTTGATTCTGATTGAAACTGCCAAATAATGTAAGTGACGAGTTTTTATTTGGAAGGAACTCTAACTTACCTTGAGCATTTCCTAAATAGCTGCCTACATTTTTTCTTGCTTTATTAAATTCTAGATCATCTTTAGTTAAGAGTAAAGATCTATACACATTACCGTCTCCATTTGGATTTGCTATAAGTGGATTTTGCTCCAAGTTGGCCTGCACTTCTGGTTTTACAGAATAAAAACCTCCATATCCTGGGCTACCATCTACAGCATAATTGAGGTTAGCTGCAAATTGATAACCTAAAGCTACGTATTCCTTATCTCCTCCTCCTTTATTTTTAATCCATAATGGCCCAACAGCAGAAAACTCTGCTTGGTTAAAATGATATGAATCAAAGGGTGAAGAAGAAATAAGCTCAAAAGTTCTATTGACATATCTGGAAGGTCCTTTAGTTGTAATACTAATAGCTCCTCCTGTAAAGTCCCCATACTGAGATGGGATACCAGATTGTATTATATCTATCTGACCTTGAGCAGATTGTGGCACACTGGCACTACCCACTACACGCACACCATCTACATAGTATGCCGTTCCGTCAGATCTACTTCCTAAGAATGAGATACCAGAACTCGTCTCATTTACAGCAGAGGACATGGCCGCAATTGCGTTTAGACTACGAGTAGGCAGTTTCGTAATATCTGAACTAGTAAGTGTAGTAGAGTTCTTATCTTTCTCTATAAGGGGCCTTCCGGCACGAACAGTAATCGTCTGTAACACCGCAGTCCCTTCTTCGCCTTTAGGGCTCATTTCTACGTTTTGGAACTTCGTACTATTAGACGAAACCTCTATGTCTGTAACCACTTGATCGCTATAGTCTAGGTATTTTACTGTAATAGTATATGTACCCGGGTCTAATGCGTTAATCACGTATTTTCCCTCATCATCTGTGTACGCACCACCTTTTCTAATACCTTCTTTTTCTAGAAGTATGGTAGCGTATGCGATTGACGCCTTGGTCTTAGAATCTGTAACTTTTCCTTGTAGCTTTCCAAAATTGGATTGCGAGTACACAGATGTCACAAATAGACTGGCGATTAATATAGTAAGTGCTTTCTTCATAAACTTTGCTTTACACGTTTTTTCGAACTTCAATATTTGCTATAAAAATGCAATTATTCAAATTAATTTTACCTAAGACCAAGTTTCAATTCACAAGTGGTCATTTTTTAATCCAATTATTTATTTTTTCTGCTAACACTTCAGCTAGTAATTTATATGAATCTTCCGTAAGTCCTCCAATGTGAGGAGTTACAATAACATCCTCATTTTCAGATAGATAATTCAATTCTTTTTGCTCATCATCACCACAATTTAGTATATTTTCATTTGGCAAAACATCTAAAGCGGCTCCAAGTATTTTTCCTTCTTTTAATCCTGAAATTATATCTGAAATTTTAACCACAAATCCCCTCGCAAGATTCAAAACATAGAATGGTTTTTCCATTTCGGATATAAATGACTGATTTATCATTTCATGAGAAAATTCATTAAGTGGAACATGTAGGCTCACTAAATCTGCTTCAGATTTTAATCTCTCCAAACTTACTTCTTCTGCGTACTCATCCCCAAATCCTACTTTAAACTTATCATAAGCCAGAACCTTGCAGCCAAATACTTGAAGTAGCCTAGCTAAAGCACTCCCTACATTTCCATATCCTATGATGCCCACACAAAGGTTTTTTAATTCCTTCCCTTGATTTCCTTTTCTATCCCACACACCATTACGCACCTGCCTGCTACTTCTACTTACATTAGCAAGCAGACCTATCATCATTCCTATAGTTTGCTCAGCTACAGCATTACTATTACCCTCAGGTGCGTTGAGGCACTTTATTCCTCTTTGTTCCGCATATACCACATCTATATTGTCCATACCAGAGCCTAACCTACCTACCAACTCTAGTATAGGTGCTCTGTCGATCCACTCTTTGGTTAATCGTAGCTTGCTTCGCATTATCAAGATAGTAGCCTTAACTAGTTCTACTTCGAGTTCCGCTTCTGTGATAGTAGGCATATATACTACTTCATAGGCACTTAATGTATCTTGCAATACTAGATGGCAGTCATCTATTATTAATATGTGGTGAACTCTACTCATTTCTAATCTTGCAAATATCTATTTATAGTTCTCATAGCCAATGGTTTTAAAAGGTGGTTCTGAGAGTTAGACTTATCATTCTTGGTTGTCCAAAATTTCCCGGGTCGTTATTCTTTAGACTATAGTAGTCTGCAAACGACTGAGCACTTAGCTCAGTATTTAATCTTTGCTGGCCTTGTGGGGAAGATAGATATCCATCATCAGGTTTTTTAGCATAATTTAACTTTTGATTTATGCTAAGTTCGGTATACGATTTGACTCTTAAGACCGGGTTTTGACTAACGGACTATTTGTATTCACCAAAACACAAGTTGATTTTAGAAACGAAAATGGAGCCCGATTATCAATTTACTTGAGCTATGAGCGGAAGTTACCCTTATTCTATTGGGTCTAAGAGTGTCTTGGTAAAGACCACATCTTTTTCTAAGAATAAAACGGCCTCTCGTAAGAACTCATCTGTAACATCAGATAGATGATACTCGCTAGGTAGCGATGTACTTGTTGTATTCAGTAAGTTATTTTGAGCTAGATAGTCTTCTACAGTTTCAGCTATTATCTTAGGCGTGTGTAGCACTTTCATGCCATTGCTAAAGTATTTTTCTATCTGCTGATATATGATTGGATAATGAGTACAAGCCGGTATAAGCAGCTCACAATCTGCGAAATTTTCAAAGTACCTATCAAACACAGGAAAAAGAACTTTCTCTTCTAAAAATCCATCTTCTATAAGCGGTACTAGTAGTGGTGTAGCTCTCGCTGTAATATTTAGTCGGCTGTTCTTTTGAGCCAGAGCTTCATTAAACATACCTGAGCCTATAGTCTTGCGAGTCCCTATTATACCAATATTAGTATACTTAGTCTGTTTGGCTATTAGGTCTACTATAGGGCTTATTACTTCTACTATTTGTTCTGCCTTATACGGAATTTTGGTCGCTTTACTTATTACGGTAGTAGCACTATTGCAGGCTACTACTATCATTTTACACCTTTTGTTTTTTAAAAACTGAGTAATAGCATGCACGTAGCTGATAAGAGCATCCTCACTCTTATCGCCATAAGGCAAATGAGCAGTGTCACCATAATAGATAAACTGCTCATTTGGTAGTTTTTTTTGCAGAGCTTTTAATATGGTAAGACCCCCAAGCCCCGAATCAAAAACGCCTATAGGTTGAGACGTGTTGATGATAGAATTATTTAACGCCTAATTTAGCTTTCACTAAAGGCATAAGATCATAAGAACTATCGCTATATATAATCCCACTACCTTCTGTAGTATCCATTACGTATGCGTAACCATTTGCCTTTGCTACTTCAGATATAGTTTTTTTTACCTTCTCTAGTAGCGGAGAGAGTAATTCCTCTTGCTTTAGTTGCAAATCATCATTTGCTCTCTGCTGCAATTCTTGGTATTGTTTCTGAAGATTTTCTACTTCCTGAGTTTTTATTTCTTTTTCGCTGTTAGATACAGAAGGCTTGTCCATAATGACCATAAGTGCATTATACTTTGTTTTGGCTTCTGTTTCTTTTTCGGCAAGTATTCTCTGCCACATTTCTTGCACTTGCAATAGTTGCTTCTGAATACTATCTGCCTCTGGTAGCATTTCTATCAAGTTACTACTGTTGATGTGTCCTACCTTAGTTTGTGCTTGCACAGCAAATGTGGAACACATTACGGCTAAAATTACCACTACTTTTTTCATCTCTGTTTATTTATTAATTGTTTTTATGTTGTCTTATTTTATCTTGGAGGCAAGTCCTCATCGCCCATATCTCCCGCCCCAGTGGGTAGGTTGCTATCTCCGGAATTCTCTCCTTTGCTAGGCACTACACCTAATTCATCTAGTACTTCATCACTTCTGTCAAACTTCGGATTAGATACTAGCATTAACATATCTCCACTTTTATCAAAGATAAAATCGAGTCCGTTATTCTTTGCTACTTTATTTATAGCTTCATACACTTTATCTTGAATGGGTTTTATAAGCTCTTCTCTTTTTTTAAAAAGCTCACCTTCATAACCAAATTTATCGTTTTGTAGCTTCTTCGCCTCACGCTCTTCTTCTATAATCTCATTTTCGCGTTTGGTCTGCATATCTTTAGTAAGCAATACTTTTTCTGCCTGATATTGCTTATATAGTTTGTCAATAGCTTCGAACTTAGTATCTATTTCTTCTTGCCATTTCTTACTTTGTTCGTCTATCTGTGTTTGAGCAGATTTATAAGATGGCATCTGAGATAAAATATACTCTGAATCTACATACGCAAATCGTTGAGCGTAGGTCGGAGTACTCATTACGGCCACTAGAGCCAGAAGTAAAGTGGATTTAAATATTAATTTCATTTTGTGCTATTTTCTCAAGGTGATGCATAAACTATGCTAATGTACTCAAAACGGCTGCAAACATATAAAAAATTAGGGCTCACGATTGATTTGCTTGCTTTTTTTGAATTCTTAGTATTGTATAGTATACCATACATCAATGTGTTAAATCAATGACCGAAGTGGTTACTGTATTGCTCACATTGAGTTCTCTATCTAATAATTTCATTTCTAATATTACTTTCTCTGGCCTTAATCCTATAGGGTTTGCTGTGAGATTCACGATCAAATCTCCCGAAATAGCCTTATACTTACTAGTAGGGGTAAGTAAAGGTATTCGCTCATGCTGATTACCATAAGGTTGATTATTATTTGGATTTGTCAACTCCCTATACTCTCCTATACTGTCTGGCACTAAATAAGTTACGGGTAGATTATGAAAATAAATACTGCCAAAATTAAACGGGGATACCGTATCTGTTTCAGTTAGACCAATATCTCCATCACCATCCTGAAAATATAGAGTTACTTGAATAACACTATCCTTACCATCTCTAGTCTTTAGCAGTTCTACTTTCTTTAGTTGAATCTCTGGCAAAGGTCCGAAGCCAACAGGATCTGGTTTGCACGCGAAAATAAAACCACATAACAGTAGAGTTATTACCTTTGAAGTCTTTATGAGTGGTTTGCCTAACATACAGTCTATTTGGTTAATATCTGAGTACAATTTTAACGAAATCGCACTACAGTTATTTCAATTTCAGGCTAAATATAATGCTGTATACGCTCAATATCTAAAATTAATTAACAAAGACCCTGATTCAATTGAAGATTACCGAGAAATTCCGTTTTTACCAATATCCTTTTTTAAAACACATAAGGTAGTCAGCGAGCCTTTTGTAAGTGAAGCCGTTTTCGAAAGTAGTAGTACCACAGGCAGCCACACTGCAAAACACAACGTAAAATCACTTGCTACCTATCATCAAAATTGTGTGAAAATAATAGAAGATCAGATAGGTCCTGTATCAGACTACGAAATACTAGGTCTGCTTCCTAATTACTTAGAACGCCAAAATTCTTCATTGGTAAGTATGGTCAAGCACCTAATGGACTCCAATACCCAGGAGGACAGTTTCTATCTCTATAATCACGATTCTCTCATTCAGAAAATAGAACGAAGTGCTAAACCTATTCTCCTATTCGGAGTAAGTTTTGCTTTACTAGATTTTGCCGACAAATACGCCAGTAACAAACCATTTACTATTATAGAAACGGGCGGGATGAAGGGACGTAAAACAGAAATAACCAAAGCGGAAGTTTACAAAACATTGCAAGCTTCTTTTCCGCAAGCTACTATACGGTCAGAATACGGAATGACAGAGCTACTAAGCCAGGCATATTCAGATACCAGTGCTCGCTATAGCTGTCCTCCCTGGATGAAAGTACTGGCTAGAGCAGACAATGACCCGCTCAGCAATAAGGCAAATGGACGAACGGCAGCACTCAACATTATTGATTTAGCTAATCTACATTCGTGTGCTTTTATAGCCGCGGATGATTTAGGTCAAGTATTCCCAGATGGCAGTTTTGAAGTAACCGGGCGTATGGACCACTCCGATGTGCGAGGATGTAGCCTTATGGTGGTTTAAAAGAATATATGATTGTTTTTAATCGCTATCGGAACAAATAGTTTTAGGCTCTACGGCTAGTTATACCGCACCCAAGCCATCTATTTATAGTAGTATCGATGTACTATCTACTAGTTACACCTTCCAACTAATAGGACTAGAACACTCTAGTAACCTGCGTTCGACTATTCTTTTGAGATGCAGATTTTCATAAAACCTTGGAGGCGAGAGGTTTTAGTGCAGATATAGCGAGCTATATCAATATAAAACAACGATGATCACGAGGTTTTATGGACAAAACAGGTCGATTACACATTTAAACAGCCATTTTCTTCCTAAAACTGTCTTGGAATAGCTCGCTATTCCTTCACCACTTTCACTCGAAACTCACTATTTAAAAATCTTCTGAATCCAAAATAATAATCGAATCAGGCTAGTATGCCTTATCTACCTCCAATATTTTAAAGATGCGAGGAATAGGATGTGAGACAAATGCCTTTATTATACGCTTGATGTCATTGTTATTCTTGTACGGTTCTATGCAGTCTGAGAGATCTTCTTGACTCAGGGCTAGGTCGTTAGCCACAAATCCGAATCCTCTGTAATCTCCTTCTTCTATAGCCACTACGCTAGCCTCTTCTCTAGTACGACCCGGCCCTACTATATAAGCGGTTAACTTGTCTTCCTTATTTTCTGTAGCGGCTAACACTCTAGCGTTATACTCTTCTTTGGTCTCTTGTCCAGAGCATATTGAACAATTTTCGCCTAGATAGCAATTCCCTTTGGTGCGTTCTAGAGCTGTATACTTAGGACAAAGCTTAGACTTATCTACTAGCTTATATAAATGATCCTTTGCCATAACCATAGAGCTAAAACTCTGGATACTATTTTTGGCAAACTTTTGTAAAAACACGTCTATACGTAGCACCCCATCTTGCCCTTCGTAATAGCAAACGTGATAGTCATTCGACTTGTGCTTTTGAGCCTTATTATATGCAGGATAGTGCTTTTTTATTTCATCAGACTCTAGGAGTAAAGCAACCAATTCGTTCCCTGTCTCTTGATAGCTCACATGATGTATCTTTCGCAGTAACTCGGCTTTTTTTCTAGAGCTATCGGTAAAATGAGAAACTATTCTCTTCTTTATATCCTTGGCTTTTCCCACGTACAATATTTTCATATCTTCCCCCAGCAGATAGTATACACCTGCAGTGTTTGGTAAGGAGACGAACTCTTCTTTGGGTAAGTTAGGTGGCAAGGTTGCTTCTCTATTAAGCTGATTTAGTGAGTGAAAAACAAAATCTTCCTTATCATGTACAAGCAGGTGGTGAAAAAGCTCTACCGTAGCCTTAGCATCACCCATTGCTCGGTGCCTACTCCCATTTGTTATCCCTAGATTAGTACAAATCTTACCTAATGAATAAGAAGGATACCCCGGTATAATAGTACGAGATAGTCTCACCGTACACAGTTTTTTCTGATTAAATGAGGTGCCTAAATCTTCGAAATGGTTTTTAATTATTCCATAATCAAAAGTCACATTATGAGCTACAAAAATAGTACCCTCTAAAAATTGGTAAAACTCAGTTGCCACATCTTCAAACTTGGGTGCGTCGGCTACCATGTTATTGGAAATGCCGGTAAGAAGTGTTATAGATTTCGGGATAAAGACTTCTGGGTTTATTAGCGACTCGTACTCAGATAGAATAATGGTTCCATCTGTTTTTACGGCGGCTATCTCGGTTATCCTGTTCCCGTGGGAACCTCCTGTCGTCTCTATATCTACTATAGTATAAATCACAACTAATGAATAATTAAGGGGATTCTTAAAAAATGCTTTCTATGATAGAATCTGCGGATATATTTTCGGCTTCGGCTTTATAATTTCGTACCACTCTATGTCTCAATACCATTTTGGCTACTGCCTGTACATCTTCTATATCCGGAGAATACTTGCCGTTAATTAAAGCATTAGCTTTAGCTCCTACGATAAGGTACTGAGAAGCTCTAGGGCCTGCTCCGTATTCTATATATTCATTTATATACGGTGTAGCTAGCTCTCTATTTGCTCTTGTTCTGCCTACTAGTTTTACAGCATACTCATACACATTATCTGCTACTTCTACTTTTCTTACTAGATTTTGAAAACCAATGATTTCTTCTTGCGACACAACTTTGTTTACAGATGCAGTTATGTGACCTGTAGTGGCCTTTACTATATTTATTTCCTCGGCTGTCGTAGGATAATCTAGCACCATATTGAACATAAATCTGTCTAACTGTGCTTCCGGTAATGGGTAGGTACCCTCTTGCTCTATTGGGTTCTGTGTAGCAAGTACAAAAAATGGCTTAGGCAGAATGTACTCTGTACCACTTACTGTGACTGTTTTTTCTTGCATTGCTTCTAGCAATGCTGCTTGAGTTTTTGGCGGAGTTCTATTGATCTCATCGGCCAAAACTATATTGGCAAAAACAGGCCCTTTGTTGAATTTAAAATTTCTAGTATCGTCTAGTATCTCGGAACCTAAAATGTCGCTTGGCATAAGGTCTGGCGTGAACTGAATCCTATTAAAACTCATATCTAAAGCCTCACTTATGGTTTTTATAAGAAGTGTCTTCGCAAGTCCAGGAACACCTATTAGCAAGGCGTGCCCATTGCTTATTATACTTGTGATAACACCATTAATGACATCATGCTGTCCTATTATTACCTTACCTATCTCTGCTTTTAGCTCTTGCACTTTTAGTGCTAAGTCGTCTGCCGCTTTTTTGTCGTCTGAAAAATCTATCATCCTAATTACTTAATCCTTTCCACTGGCTCATTTCTTTGCAGTCTTCGTATTTATAATCTATTCTTACGTACACTCCGTTTTTGTACTCTGTTACCCAGTTTTTTACTGTTTCTTCTTGTTTCTTTTCTAGTGCAAGAGCCTGTACTTTTTGGTAATCATCTTTCAGATTTGCTCTATGTGCGGGCACTTTTTCTTTTAAATAGAAAAATCGATACCCCGAAGTTCCATCAAAATCTTCAAATGGTTCAGGGCTTGTGTATTCACCTAACTTGAGCGTGCTCACTTTAGCTATCATCGCTGGGTCTAAAGCTGCTAATGGAACCTGCTGAGAACCCGTAGTAGGGTCTGAATAGAAACCACAGTTATCCTTGGTTTGATTGTCTGTACTATACTCGCTAGCCACATGACACAATGTAATACTGTCTGTCTGTATACCCTCTATTAACGTTAGCATTTGAGACTTTAATCTTTCTAAATCACTCTTTACAATAAGAGGTTTTATCAAAATATGTCTCGCATTTACTTTCTCCCCTTTTCTATCTATTAGTTTCAAAATATGGTATCCATACTCCGTTTCTATGATTTCTGACACTGAATCAGTTGAGAGTTTGAAAGCTGTTCGCTCAAATGGACCTACCATTTGCCCTCTAGAAAAATATCCAATTTCCCCTCCGTTTATTGCTGTTCCTTTATCATCACTATTAGCTCTGGCTGCATAGTCAAAATCATACACTCCACGCATTATATCTTTTCGCAGTTTTGTTATCTTTTCTAGTGCATATTGCTTTGCATAAGGACTTGGTTTTGGTTTCATAGACACTAGAGCCAGCTCTACTTCCTCACCAAATTCTGGAAGACTGTCTTTGGGTATTTCTGCAAAAAACTTTCTTACATCTGTAGGTGAAGCTTTCACCGAAGACACTAATCCTTGCTGAACCTGCTGAGTAACCATCTGCTCTTCTATCTTAGGACGCATCTGCTCTTTGTACTCTGCTACAGACTTACCTAAATATTGTTCTAATTTTTTCTCTCCTCCTATCTGTGTAGCGTAATACTTCATCCTACGATCTAGCTCATCTGCTACTCTATCCTCAGACGCATAGATACTATCTACAGCCCCTTTATGTAGGTATAGCTTTTGGATTACTAATTGATTGAGCACTTCACATTTTAAATCTCCTTCGTACATCTCCATGTCGTTCTTTGCTTGAGCGTACTCCGCCTCTAGCTCAGATCGCATAACTATGTTTTCTCCTACTACAGCTACTATCTCATCTATTACACGTATGTTTTGTGCTTGGCTGCTTACCGCTGTGAGTAGTAAGGCTGTTGCTATTAAATTTTTCAATATATTTTTATCTGTTTGTTGTTATACGCCTCTTCTAGCAATTTTGTTTCAATAATTTTTACCATTTCTTGCTGGCGTTTCATTAAGAGCAGCTCTATTATATTATCTCGTTCTAGAGAAAACGGAGAAGTAGTACTTCTTATTTTGAAATCAATAATCTTTATGAAGTAAATAAAACTGCCGTCTACTATCTTAATAAACTTATTATTATTCAAGTATTGCTCTTGGTCATACGTACTAATGGGGAGCTCTTTTAAAATATCGTCAAAATACACCCAGCTTTCCTTATCTGTGTAGTAATTTCCAGAACCTTCTGCCAGAGCCTTCAGCTTGCTATAAACTACAAAGTCGTCTTTTTTGAATCTAGACCATAGCAAGTCTAAGTCTCGAGAAGCTTGCGGTATTTTGAAAAAATTAATTTTTATAATGTTTTGAGAAAGCTCAAACTCATCTTCTTGCTCCTCGTAATACTCCTCTAGTTCAGCTTCAGAAAATGACGTATCTACCAGCATAATAGCAAGCTTATTGAGCACTTCATAACTTAATAAGTCAGACTTGTACTGCTCTATTTGCTTCGATTTATCTTTCTCCTCGGGCGAAAGAACATCTTCTGCCTTATTAAGCAATATTTGTCTGCCCAGCCACACATTTATATATTCCTTTGTTATAAGCACACTATCCTCAAAACTCATGTTAGGAGACAAAAGCTTCTTTAGCTCCGTATCATATAGTTTTTTACCGTAGGCCTCCGCAATCAATTCTCCGTCTTCTCCTGCACTGCACGCGGCCAAAACAAGCATTAAAAGTAACGGCAATATGTATAGCTTCTTTATCAATAAGTATTAATACAATTGGGCAACGTTATCATCGTAAATCTGTACGGGATATTTTTTTCTTAGCTCTTTTAGCCATTCCGCTTCTAAGTAGTTTTGATAGTCTGAAGTAGCCTGCCCCATATTGCTTTCTAGCGGCTTGGCACTTGGTACTAAAATAGAATTGATTCTTGCAAATTTCACTCTATTATTCTCATTTGCTAGACTGTATACCCCTAAATTCCAACTCACAGCATCTAAAAGCTTATTTGCTCCTTTTTCAAAATTCTTTTGCTCTACAATAATAGCCAACGGATCTTTAGCATTGTACTTTGCTACAATTTCATTTGTAGCAACTCCCTTTTCTGCCATTTTCTTCGCTTTTTTAGCCACCTTAGAGTCCTTACAGCTAAAGATAGAAGCATCTGCTCTCTCTTTCCACATATAGTTTGCTTGGTTTTTTGCATAAAACGATTCTAACCCTGCAGAATCTGAAACGGCCTTACTCCAAACCTCTTTATCGGTAAGTTCGAATAGTAAGATCCCATCTTTATACTCTTGCATTATGTGTTTAAAGTCATCATACTTTAATTCCAGTATGCTCTTCTCATAATCAAGATTAGATTGCTTCACAAACTCCGCATACAAATCTGCAACAACATTGTCTAAAGTCTTATTTGTTTTGCTCTGATTTACTTGCACATACTTATAAAAATCTGAATCTGAATACGTCTTTTTTGCTATTTGAAAAAGCACTAAACCGGTACCCTCTTTTATTTTGCACTTACCTTGTGTCAGTTCTTCTCCAAAATTACCTTTCACAGAATCTAAGCCTTTTATCTCTTTGAATTTGTTCTCTGTTTTTACTCGAGTCACCACTACATCTTTATTCAGCTCGCTACGGGTATCTCTTTCTACTTTCCTACGAATTACGTCTTTCATCTCATCGTAGGTAGCCAAAGATTTCATCTCTGCTCTACGTATGATATGCCAGCCAAACTTAGTTTTAAATGGAGCTGAAAAATCTCCATCCTTCTCTAGACCATAAGCTACATCTTTAAATTCGTCAGGCACGTTAGATGTAGTTCTGCTAAACCAACTTAGCTCGCCACCTTTTCCATTTGTATTAAAATCCTCAGAAAATTCCTCTACAGTTATATTCCAATCTGCTCCTGCTTGGAGTTTAGTCAATACAGCATCTATTCGTTTCTTAGTGCTATCTATCTGCCCTTCATTATAATATTTTATCATAATGTGACCCACTTTCATATCGCCTAGAGATTTTCTACGGTCTATCACGTGTACTAAATGGTACCCGAAACGGGTACGAATAGGCATACTCACTGAACCTACTGAACCACTAAAGGCTGCATTCTCAAAAGAATATATCATTTGAAATGCTGTGAAATATCCTAGGTTTCCTGCATTTGACTTAGCAGAAGGATCTTCAGAATATTGGGTAGCTATACTACCAAATTCTTCCCCTTTCTCTATTCTGTTTCTTAACCCCAATATCTTTTGATAAGCTGCAAGACTATCTGCTGGCTTAGCATCTAGAGGACAATTAATCAGTAAATGACTTGCATTTACTTCTTGTTGGCTTCTATCAAAAGCTTGCCTCACTAGCATGTCTGTTACACTTTTATCTGTAAGGTAAGGCTGTGCCAGCTGCTCCCTATATCCTGCTAGTTCATTGATAAAACTAGGAACCGTATCCATCTTTCGAGAGTAGGCTTCTGCTACTTTCAGTTTGAATTTCACATATAAATCCAAATATTCTGCAATATCTTGTTGTGTTGGAGCATTTTTTTCACGCTTGTTTTTATTGAACACACGCATAAATTCATCACTATACACTATCTCATCTCCATAGGAGAAAATGGGAGAAGGTACTACTTCTTCCTTGGATGTGTTAGTCACGGCGAGAGTGCCCACTTGAGCATTAGCCAAAGAGTATGAAAAACATACTGTTAGAATAAATAGAAATTTTATAACCTTTGTCATTTAATAATTGTTGATTTAAAATAAGACGCGAATTTAAGTAAAACTTAGTGATAGAGCCACTCACAAATCAATTTAATAGAAGCAATACTGCACCTTTGGCGACATCTAATTGTATTTAAAAGAAAATAGCAAAATAGTGACACAGTTTAAACCCACATATAGCAACGATTTTACAGATGTATCCTTTGTAGAAAACTGCATTAAACTATGGCAAGAGGGTGAAAAATCATTCACTCTTAAAACCTCTGGAAGCACAGGCACCCCAAAGGAAATTATCCTTTCTAGAGAAATGCTACAATGGAGTGCGGAGCATACTTACGCTGCCTTGGAGCTGAAAAACGAACATATTCTATGCTGCTTGCCGGTCACTAAAACAGGTGGTTTTATGCAATTGATACGTGCTCTAGTTTGGGACTGCCCTATCTATTTTAGTGCTCCTACCGCTAACCCACTAGCAGAACTGCCGCATCTTGACTTTACTATCACATCACTCACGCCACATCAAGTAAATAGTTGCATTGCACAGTCTGCAGATCAATTAAATTGTTTCCAAAATATACTTATAGGTGGAGTACCTTTAGGTGAGAAGCAGGCCGCTACATTATTACAAGTAGCTCCCAATACTGCTTTTTGGGAAACCTACGGAATGACGGAAACCGCTAGCCATATAGCTCTACGAAAAGTAGGTATAGACAAACACTTCCAGACACAAACGGGCGTACGAGTAACACTGGATGATGAGCTGCTTTGCATTGCCATTCCGGAGTTAGACTTTTTTATTAAAACCAATGATATAGCTAAACTACACGATGATAGTTTTCAAATACTGGGTAGATCTGATGATGTAATTAATAGTGGAGGAATAAAAATACATCCTGCATTGATAGAACCGGAAATAAAGAAGGTCTTAGAATCAGCCAGCATAAACAGAGCTTTCTATGTCACTAAAAAAAATAACAATGAGCTCGGCGAAAAAGCTGTACTAGTCATAGAAGGTCCTCCCATAACAGATAAAACCTACCTGCTCGAACTGCTCAAGCGTGACTTACCGCTCTACCATAATCCAAAGGAGATACTCTTCGTAGATCAGATAGCATATACTGATACGGGCAAAATAAAGCGTATAGCCTTGGAGTAAGTGGATGCGTTTAGGAAACGTGCCTGTCTATAAATACGGCATTAAGAAGTTTAAACTTACCTTTTCTTACCTCCTTAGTGTTAAAAAATAGACCCGAATACAACTTAAAAAAATGACAACTAAGACATCAAGGAAATTTAAGGCTGACGTTTGTATTTGCCAAAGGCAAGTAGCTTAATGTACTTTCTTATAAAACAATAGACTACTCCAGAGCTTACTCCTTATTCCCAATCACAAAACTTACCTTTTCTTACCCCCTTAGTGTTAAAAAATAGACCCGAATACAAAATCAGACACAATCAACTACCTAATTCTATTATTCAATCTACCTTTGCACCGTGGGTAAAAAAGGTAAACTAGAAAAATTTGCAGCAGTTACAGCATTCGAAAACTGCTACGAATACGCCAAAGAACTAAAAGGAAAATGGAGTAGTGATGTTTTTAAAAACGACAAACCTATCACCGTAGAACTAGCCTGCGGCAAAGGAGAATATACCATAGGCTTAGCCGAGCGTTTCCCTGATCGTAATTTTATAGGAATAGACCTGAAAGGCAACAGAATCTGGAAAGGTGCTAAATACGCTCTAGAAAACAACCTGACCAATGTGGCTTTTCATAGGATTATGATAGGCAACATAGAAGAGTATTTTGAGAAAGATGAGATAGCTGAATTCTGGATCACATTCCCAGACCCGCAGCATGCTCGCAAACGCAAAAGACTAACCAACGCCATGTTCCTAGAGCGATACCGCAACATTAGTAAAGACGGTGCTACTATGAACTTAAAGAGTGACTCTACTCGATTTTATGGCTACACCAAAGAGACCATAGCAGAGCAAAAGCTAACCCTACTAGAAGACAGTGCAGATATCTATGCTTGGGATGAAATACCCGAGTACTTGGCTAACATCCAGACATTTTACGAAAACATGTGGCTAGCTGAAGGCAAGAAAATTAAGTATTTGAAGTATGTATTGTAGTATTCCATTTACTGTTTCAATAACCCTTTAATTATCCATTTGGTATGAAATACCAAATTGCAGATTTACAATTATCAGACCTTTTTTTAAATTTGCAACGGCAAGAGTTGGATCAACAGGCATTTCTAAATTAAACATATAAGATGGCGTAATAAAAAGTTCTAAGTTGAGAGGTAATTTAAAAACATCTTCCAGATAAAGATTGGCCATCCACTCTGCTCCCAAGGTCTTTCCTTTACCCGTCTCAATCCAATTCGCACCTAAACCTCCGTAAGTATAATTCAGCTTACTGTAGCACATTCCCGGTCCTGTCTTTAATTTCAGCTTCTCTGTAAATGGGTGTACATACATGCCTTTCATACTAAAGTTATATCTAGAATAAGTAGTTTGAATTTCTGAATCTTCCCACCTCCTATCATTTTTATTATAATCCAAAGAGAACATAAGCTCAAAATGGTCAGAAAAACCATCGATATTGAGGTAGCCGCCAAAACCAGTAGAATAATTTACTATTTTATTATCCGAAAACTCTGAGGTTAGCCTTATCCCCGCATTTTGACTGTGAGCTGCATACAGCAATAGGAGTAAAACCAGAAATGTAGAGTACGTCCTTTTCAATTGTATTGGAGGAACGATTAGAACAAGAACTTAGTATAAACAGCTTAGTATTTAAAATATAGCTAGTAGCAGTGATGCTGTATGATAAACTCAAAAAGACCCGCTGTAGCGGGTCTTTTTAGTTTTATTCGATAGAATTTCTAGTATTTTATCAGTTTCTCTCTCCCTATTTTGCCATTAAGAGTTCGTACATCTATGAAGTATATGCCTGCCTCTAACTGCGAAGCGTCTAACTTTACTTTAGATTGTTCTCCGCTAAAGTTTTGAGTCAATATTTCTTTGCCATTGATATCAAGCACACTTACAGATACATCACTAAGGGCATAATCAAAGGCCAAGGTAAATTCTCCACGAGTTGGGTTAGGGTAGAGATTTAGGTTTAGCATTTTGGCTCTCTTTTTTTCTAGCTCATCTAGTCTTATTTGTTCATTATATCTATCAGCGTCATCTGAAATTCCCCTTCTTGCAGCAGTAGAGAATTCTTTAGCTTTATAGTCATTTGTTGAACAAAATGAGCTCACTTCCGTGTATGTAGCTTCTAGTTGCTCATCCTTCGTCAAATGAGGACCGGGTATAAGTTCTACTTCGGGAGATATGTCGGCTCCAGGTTCTATTTCAAAGCCATTCAGTGAATATATTCTCAACTTAGCTCCAGCTGATGTTGAAAGCTTCGCACTTATAAAAACAGGACCAACAAAAAATAAATCAGTATTAGTTGTAAAGGTTTCATCCGTATTAAAGTTTTTTGTACTTTGTACATAGTTTCCGTTAACAACCGCACCGTTCGGATCAGATGTAACATTATTTAACTGCACTGGGAAAGTCAACACCTGGTAGAGAAGATTGTTATCATTATCCGCACCAACACTGTTGGACTCTGCCACTATGGTAAACTGAACAAAGACGCTACCCTCAAAACTTTGATTAGTCATTATATCATTCCATCTGGTTTCTATAAAGTTTTCTTCCGTTTCAGGATCGAAAAAACCTAAATCAGGGAACACACTATATCTCTTCCAACTAAATCGCATCGGCATTGACTTTACGTAATCTATTGGCATATAAGGAGTCACTATCTTATACTCACTATTAGGTAGATACTCCATATTCAGCGGATTACTTTTTTGATTAATTGGCAAACACTCTCCATTTGCAACAGAAAATGTTCCTTGGTGATTTGATGTCAAATTTACCGCATTCTTATTAACAACGATTCTGGCTAAAATCAAAGTTTTATCTGAGTTTAAATTTAAAACTGGATTAAACGAATACTCTAAATCAGATGTCAATTTCATACTCCATGCAGTTCTGGAGTGCATATGAAGGTTGTCTTGTTCAAAGGGTTCGCCCTCATCCTCTGTCTCTACAGTACTGCAAGTATCTATGCTCTCCAATATGCTTATCTCTGGAGTTTTAAGTAATGCAAACGTCCCCAATCGTTCATTATAAAGCGGGTAAGCAGGTACAAGTTTATTACTTCCTGTTGTTGCTGTGTATGTCCGCTTTGCAAGTGGGACATCCCACTTAGAGCCTGGGACTGCAAGTTCTATTGTCGTCCCAGTGATTAGATTTGTTTGGGTTACAGTTCCGGTAGCAGTTATTCGTCCGCTTATAGCAGTTGCAGATTTATCCCCTTGGCAACCCTTTGCTGCGGAACTGAAAAACTTAATTGAACCATCTAAAAGTTTCTTTCCTTTTGCAGCACTTACTTTGTCGGCAGTATCGATTAGTCCTTTATAATTCCCTTTTACAACATCAAATAAATCTGCTCCACAATTTAATGCACCTTTAAGCTTACCCAAGTTTGCCTTGTCATTTGCTGAAGTGTTCGGGTTGTCTTTGAACACATCAATGAGCTCAACAAAGGCTTTTACATTTACTACTGCTCCCCCAGTAGCAATAGCTGTAGCTGTAGAAACTCCTGCGGCCAACACTTTTCCGAATACCTTAGATGCATAACTACCACTACTCGTGGTAGTAGTCTTAATTGACCCTGTCATGTCACCTACAATATCAATATCAGCAACTTGCACAAATTCGAATGAAACATTGAATTGAGACTTAAACTGACAGATACAAGGATCATAAGCTAAGGGAACGTCAAACCAGAAAAAATTTTCATCATTGTTCGTATACTGTACAAATGCACTAAGTGTATTCTCATCTGTCTCTTGATCCAAAGGTTGAATACTCTCCCCCTGTATACTTAGCAAATTTGTAGCCTTCAACAAAGGTTGATAATTACTAGTTGCGTCATTCAGTTTCCCTTTTGAAAATCTTGGAATGCTTAACTTCACTTCAATAGTTTTGTATGTTGTATTTGGCTCCATCAGAGCCCCAAAAAACCGAAGTGTGCCGCTATACTTATTGTACAACATCATGTAAGGCAGTTTGGGAAAATATTGGTCTGCACTGCCTGTAGGAGAACCAAATTCCACTTTCATTAGCTCCCACCCATCTAAAGGCTGATAATTACTTGCAGCTGCAAAAGTTACAGGGCCATAATACTCTGCATCAGATGGCCCTGTATATGGATTCATAACAGGGCTGGTATTGGGTTGCCCTGCTCCATTGAGTCCTGAGGTAAATATGTCATAGTACTCTACGGGTTGAGTCGGTTGTGGATTCTGAATACGCCACTCAAAATTATTTTGCCTCCAAGGGACAACATTTCCTTGGTTATCCGCCCCTTCACAATTAAGCGGATTGTCAGGGTTAGTTCTTATTCCTTTTCCATCTTCACACACTTCACTAAGTGTAGGCTCTGGAATAGTGCACTGCCCCCAGCTTGCTATACTGAAAGTTATTATTATTATTAGTTGTATTATTCTTTTCA
>Ga0209390_10001591_pt1 | contig 43186 bp, 54 predicted proteins | sample BON01_FD_187212 | JGI IMG/M metagenome (GOLD analysis project Ga0209390, IMG submission 187212) | Freshwater microbial communities from Lake Bonney liftoff mats and glacier meltwater in Antarctica - BON-01 (SPAdes) (version 2) | ecosystem: Environmental > Aquatic > Freshwater > Ice > Glacier...
ATTACTGGGCTTCCAGATAATCTTAGTGTTAGAGGAAGTCTTTACCTTATGAATACTCCTATTACTGAGCTTCCGGATAATCTTAGTGTTAGAGGAAATCTTAACCTTAGTGGTACTCCGATTACTGGGCTTCCAGATAATCTTAATGTTGGAGGAAGTCTCGACCTTAGTGGTACTCCGATTACTGAGCTTCCAGATAATCTTAATGTTGAGGGAAGCATTTACCTTAGGAATACTCAGATTACTGGGCTTCCAGATAATCTTAATGTTGGAGGAGGTCTTTACCTTAGGAATACTCCGATTACTGAGCTTCCAGATAATCTTAATGTTGGAGGAAATCTCGAGCTTAATCGTACTCAGATTACTAGGCTTCCAGATAATCTTAGTGTTGGAGGAAGCCTTTACCTTAGTGGTACTCCGATTACTGGGCTTCCAGATAATCTTAATGTTGGAGGAGAAATCTATAGAACGTGATCAATGTTATTTAGTATAGAGATTTCAATGTAAATATATAGATAAATAAAATAGATCATGAGTCATATTAAATCATATAGAAAATTCGTCAATGAATCATCACTCGATGATGATGAATTTGATGAACTATTATCCATATTGGGAGTTAACATCTTTATGTGGAATTCTATTTCGGCTAATATTTTAGCAAAACACGGAATAACTAAAGATAATCTTAGTGTTAGAGGAAGTCTCGACCTTAGTGATACTCCGATTACTGGGCTTCCGGATAATCTTAGTGTTGGAGGAAGTCTCGACCTTATGAATACTCCGATTACTGAGCTTCCAGATAATCTTAGTGTTGGAGGAACTCTTTACCTTAATCATACTCCGATTACTGGGCTTCCAGATAATCTTAATGTTGGAGGAAATCTCGACCTTAGTGATACTCCTATTACTGAGCTTCCGGATAATCTTAGTGTTAGAGGAAATCTTAACCTTAGTGGTACTCCGATTACTGGGCTTCCAGATAATCTTAGTGTTAGAGGAAATCTCGACATTAGTGATACTCCTATTACTGAGCTTCCAGATAATCTTAGTGTTGGAGGAAGCCTTTACCTTAGTGGTACTCCGATTACTGGGCTTCCAGATAATCTTAGTGTTGAGGGAAATCTCGACCTTAATGATACTCCGATTACTGGGCTTCCAGATAATCTTAGTGTTAGAGGAACTCTTTACCTTAATAATACTCCGATTACTGAGCTTCCAGATAATCTTAATGTTGAGGGAAGCATTTACCTTAGGAATACTCCGATTACTGGGCTTCCAGATAATCTTAATGTTGGAGGAGGTCTCGACCTTAGGAATACTCAGATTACTGGGCTTCCAGATAATCTTAGTGTTGAGGGAAGTCTCGACCTTAGGAATACTCAGATTACTGGGCTTCCAGATAATCTTAGTGTTGGAGGAACTCTCGACCTTAGGAATACTCCGATTACTAGGCTTCCAGATAATCTTAGTGTTGGAGGAAACCTTTACCTTATGAATACTCCGATTACTGGGCTTCCAGATAATCTTAATGTTGGAGGAGAAATCTATAGAACGTGATCAATGTTATTAAATCATTAGCGCTTTCACAGACAGTAGAGATTTCAATGTAAATATATAGATAAAGAAAATAGATCATGAGTCATATTAAATCATATAGAAAATTCGTCAATGAATCATCACTCGATGATGATGAATTTGATGAACTATTATCCATATTGGGAGTTAACATCTTTATGTGGAATTCTATTTCGGCTAATATTTTAGCAAAACACGGAATAACTAAAGATAATCTTAGTGTTAGAGGAAGTCTCGACCTTAGTGATACTCCGATTACTGGGCTTCCAGATAATCTTAGTGTTGGAGGAAATCTTTACCTTATTGGTACTCAGATTACTGAACTTCCAGATAATCTTAGTGTTAGAGGAACTCTTTACCTTATGAATACTCCTATTACTGAGCTTCCAGATAATCTTAGTGTTGGAGGAAGTCTAGACCTTAGGAATACTCCGATTACTGGGCTTCCAGATAATCTTAGTGTTAGAGGAAGTCTTTACCTTATGAATACTCCTATTACTGAGCTTCCGGATAATCTTAGTGTTAGAGGAAATCTCGACCTTAGTGGTACTCCGATTACTGGGCTTCCAGATAATCTTAGTGTTGGAGGAAATCTTTACCTTATTGGTACTCAGATTACTGAACTTCCAGATAATCTTAATGTTGGAGGAGAAATCTATAGAACGTGATCAATGTTATTTAGTATAGAGATTGGCAACATTCTCATATCTCATCATCTTGTTGAGCATTGAGTTCGGAGTAACTGATATCATATTATATCCAGTAGATTTAAGATCACGGAAATTCTCAAACATCTTTAGGAATCTTGGATGATACCATTTGTGATCATTAGTATTCAACGAGTAATATTCCATTGTTTTCCAAAAATGAGATGGATCAGACCACTTTAGATTTATTCCAGCCATATAAAATGTATAGTCACCAATTTTTCCATGTAATATCTGTGATCCTAGTATGTGTAATCCTGTTGTTACTGAATCTGGAAACTGTCGTCTATTCTTTCTTGTGTATTTTCGTAACCAATGTGGAGTGGATGATAACGATCTATTGATCCAATCACTTGAATAACATATACTATTTGCAACGAGTTTACTTTTTGCAACGTGATTAGTTTCTAGTTCTCGTAGAATATCAAGGTCATGAAAGAAGTAATATGTAGGATTATGTTTTAACCATATTCTATTGACGCCAAAAGTTATAACACTAGGATCTAATTTACTAAAGTCAATATCATTAATCGACGTTCCATTACCTAGCACTAATACTCTCTTCTTAATCATCTAATAATATATCTGCATTTTGTGCAAGATCATCAATAAATAGGTCGAAAACAGGTTTACCAAATTTAAGTTCATGGTATATTGCTCCCCATATGTTTAATTGACGAGTTGTTTCTTCTGTCCAGTCTATACCAGATCCTGTTCCACGTGCAGTCCAATATACGATAGTGTCTCCTCTCTTATAATATGAATTTACTTTATCGATAGCCTCTTGAATAGGTTCGGCATTTGCGTAATCTGTTCCATTAGTTTTACAAATGGTATGATCTATGTCTACGTATATTATCATTCGAAATTTATGTTGTTCTCTTTTTTATATTTATTCCACGATTCGCCATCCATTATATCAGGAAACCTTCCACCTGCATTACAAGACTTTTTAACATAGAATTTGCCAGGAAGATCACATCCACAATTTACACAATATCCATATTTAACACAATCATTCTTGCATATTTCCGCACGGTACATAACCTGTTCACTTTCATGCTCAGGAATTATGTTAAGTTTATCGCCTAACATTTTAATGTTTCCTTCAATGTATTGCTGAATTGCGCTTATTGTAATTTTTGGCTTAGGTCGCTTCACTTTCCTCTTAAAGATTTACGTTTTGATAATTCTGATCCCATCACAACTCGTGGATAATTTCCTCCCATTGCTTTTTCAATATCGCGAATTCCTTTGACTAATTTCATAAGTCCACTAGGTTCCACAGATGAAGATTGATCACTTCCCCAATTGGTTCTATCAAGTGTGATGTGTCGTTCAACCCACGTTGCCCCAAGTGTCACAGCGGCCATTGTAGTAATAAGTCCATACTCATGTCCTGAATATCCGATGTCAGTATCATGACCGTAGTTGTCTTTAAGCCAAGTAATATACTCTAATCTTAATTCCTCTACGTTAGATGGGTATGTAGAATTACTATGCATTACTACACTGGGCTGAACTGCCTTCATACATCGGGTTATCTCTTCTTCAGTACTCATTCCAGTACTTATAATTAGACAATCAAATCGGTCTCTTGCATATGAACATAGATCAATATCGGTGATTAGAGCAGATGGAATTTTAGTAATTTGAAAATCAAAAGTATTCATAAATTCAACAGATTGTTTGTCCCAAACTGATGCAAATATACCAATCTCTTTATCTTCACAATATCTATATAATTCTTTCCATTCTTCCTCATTGAATTCAATATCATGTTTATATTGAATATAAGCAGTTGGTTCAGTTCTCCACGGAACGATCTTTGATAAATTCTTTTGTTCCTCAGGAACGCAATGTTCTGGAGATCTCTTTTGGAATTTAACCCAGTCACATCCTGCGACTACCGCTACATCTATTAGTTTCTTTGCATTATCTAGGAATTTAGATTTATCTGTGCCATATGCATAGTTTATTCCAATTTCAGCTATTATCTTTGTGTGTTCCATAATTTATTTTATTTTTTATAAGTGTCCAAGTATTTTGAATAGACATAATTTGATATCCGTGATTATTAGCAAAATCTATAACTGCTTCTCTTACCGGAAATTCTCGTCCTTTATATTTTACATGTGATGAAGTAAAATTCCAATCATCTCCAAATACAATTGATTCAGGGTAATATGAGTGGATTGCATTAAGATCTTCCATTACTCCTTCATATCTATGATCTCCATCTACGTAAACTAAATATGGAACTATTCCAGCATTAAATACTTCCTTAATCATTTTATCTGAAAATCCAATCACTGGAAATATTCTATCTCCATATGATTCCATATATTTTAAAAATACTGGAAATAGAGATCCATTCGGTGATAAGTAAGGTAATATATCAGTCCAGTCTGGATGAATTGGGTAATTATCTACCCATGAATCAATACAATATATTTTAGAGGTTGGAAATACATCAGCCATCATTCTAGTTGAGGTTCCAAGCTCGGTTCCTATTTCTAATATGATATTGACACTCGATATATTTAAGAAATCAAGAATTTCATTAAATCCAGTGCTCGTATTACTTCTTCCACATATTGGAATATCATCTTTAGTTATTCCAATTTCATTAATGTGATTTGATACTGATTTATATGTCATATTTGTATTTATTATTTTTTAATTTTGAAATATACATACTGATAATCATTATCATCAGATACATCACCTTCGTGAATACATTCATAATTACTTAAGTGATCCATTAAATACGATGGGTTAGTTACACATGATAATCTAACATCCTTAATGGTATCATACTTATTTGAGAATTTAGTTTCTTTATTATATCTAATTTGTAGAATAATTTCACTAATTCCGCTATCATTTAAATTCTTTAAGAAGCTATTTAAGTATTCTACATCTGGAAAATGTTGAATTATTGCAAACGACGCAAATATATCAGCATTAAGTTTTGAAAAATCAACTGGCGTAAGTTTAAACTCAGCGTTGTGCCCAGCTAGTGCTTCCTTTGCAGACTTAATAGAACGCTCAGCAATATCAATTCCAATATACTTAGATATATTATGATTTTTAAATAGATATCTTCCAAAATATCCTGCGCCTGTTCCATAGTCAACTATTACTTTATCAGTTGGATCTATTTTCCATAGGTGTCGTTTAAATGAATTAGTTAGTGCGTCATTATTATGTAACCATTCATTTGCCTCTAAGTGGGCGAAAGTTTCATCACATTTTTCCCAGAAATCTTTTACATTCTTCATTGCATGCTTTTTATTTTTTGTGTTATTTCAATTACAGTACTTCCACCGGCTACCATGTCTCTTACTGTTTCAAGTGCCTTGGTATCTACATTAATTTTTATATTTTTCGACATAAGTCTGTTAAATGAGTCATTTAGAAATAATATATCGGTGGCTAAATCGTGAGGTTTATTTTTCATTAAATAAGGGTTATCCTTAGATGATGATCCTATCTTCTTGTAGTTTCCATCACCGTCTGATTCAGTATAAAGATTAATACCATATATATTAAGTTCAGTTATATCCGCGTATGATGCCATATAAATCATTTGAACCCCGGACGTCGGTAAATTTAAAGATTTACGAGCTTCCTTAGATCGCATATGCATTTTACCTAGATTTCCAAGACTTCCCATATATTCAAAATGATTAATTGAGTTGTCAATTCCCAATTTATCTTTAACATTATATGTCAGCATATGTACCCTAGGTTTAAGTTGACTCGCCTTAATATTTCTAAATAGGTCTAAATCAATAGTTGAGCATATATAATAATCTATTTTAGGAAGTTTAGATATTATTCCCCAATTGGCAGTCATAATAAATGAATTATCTAATCCAGTTATCATTTCATCAGTCATATTACAAGATGATGTAACAATTGACATTGATTTAACCTTATCGTATTTAGGAATTTCATTATTAGCCTTTATCCAAAACTCTTCAAGTTTAGTGTACTTAGATTCATTATTATCTTTATTAGTGTGCCATGGTTTTGCACCAACATAATGAATTATTTTTACATCATGTTTAAAGTTTGAAAAATTTGAATCTGGAAAACATCTCTTTAGACAATTATAATTTGTATTAATCATTGTTACATTACCGTTAAAGTAATCGTTCATTATTCCCTGTTCAGCAATGGATATATCTTCTGATATTAATGAATATCCAAGTAAATTACGTTTATGATCTGATTGATCACCATTACATAGTATAAATCCTCCATTAAATGTTTTATATTCTGAAATTATGTTATAAACTCCAGCGTCTGGAGTAACTATAATATTATCAGTTAGGTGAAATATTTCTGAAACATCAGATAATATAACCATGTCGGCATCCAAGAAAAGAAGTTTATTGTATTTTTTAGAAAGTTCGAATGCATCATATGTAAAAAATGACGGTAGGAAACGTTCACGCTTCGTTCCTTTGTACATTTTAATAAATCTATTAAATACTCCTTCGTAGTCTCTTTCGTCTATATTTTTAAATATAATTTTGTCGTATAACTTAGATAATCTATCCATGTTGCCAATAGAGAGATCTGAGTGTTTAGAATTATATAAGACTATTATATCCCCATTGTACCATTTGTTGTTTTTTACAAATGATGATATCATCACACATGCACCATCTATAAAACTATCATTACATACCGTACATAACCCAATTTTTATATTTTTTAGATCCAAGGTGGAATTAACTACTATATTATTAATGTGTTTTATACTTCTACCGTTTAATTTTCTAGCATTTATATTAATTGATTTAGCATATAGTGTTTTAATCGCGATATGCCTCGGATTATTTAATACGCTTTGTGATTTATGTAATAAATGATTCCAGTATGTTTGTATTCTAGTATAATTACTACTCGAAAGTACTGATATTTCAACAAGTATTGCACTAATTGCATTAGAATATCTTACTAGGTTAGAGTACTTATTATTAGGAAATATTGATGCGTTTACTAAAGTAGAAGAGGACAATATATTAAATTCAATTCCTACCTCAATTGCGAATGTCTCAATGTATTCAAATGTTCCGTCTAGGACTGATCCTACTAATTTTGAGTATATACAATTAAAATTATCATCACATATATATGATTCCGGAATAAACATTAAATTTGCATCGATATTTGATCCAATATTTGGGAATCTATCAGATGTTGATGCAACTGATACAGTATCACCATTTAGGATCGTATGAATACTATTATTATTAAATACTACATTCTTGGAAATGTAAATATTACCCATTGATTTAATCTTAAACGCAAATATTTTAAAGTAGTCCTGAATCGTTACATATCCGTTTCTAATATCAACCTTGCGTTTTAATTCATATACAAATTCATCCGGTATTATAATAACTTCAACATCTTGATATATTAATTTAAGAATATTAACATTAGAATCATCTAATGGTTCAGATTCTAGTACTAATATTATTATTTTTCCATCGAACCAAGTGTTATGATGGAAAAATGTAGTAAGCATCACTTTAAGTTGATGAAATGATTTATTATTACATTCACTTATTAAGCAAATATTATTTATATAGGTTTGATTATCCATTTAGTTTATCTAAGTCATGTTGAGTATCAACATCAATTACATTATTTTTTATCTCCATGAACATCGTGTCCTTATTATATAAGTTGTCATTTAATTTATTTAATACAGAAGGTCTGAATATCGCAATAAAGTGACTGATTTCAAAACACGTTGGGTAATCTTGACGTCTATATAGATTATGATAGAATAGCTGTGATCCTTTATTATCATCATCTTCCTTCAACATTAGAAATGGAGATGTTTCTAATTCTTTTTTACAAAGTACTGAATCTGCATTATTATCAAACATAAATTTCCACGCATTAGTAACGTCTTTCCATGTTCGTTCAGGATATGTTAGGTACAACATACATGTGTCAGCATATCGATTTGGTCCAAGTTGAGATACTAAATATTCCATGACTTCTTTAGTTGATGTGGTATCAGTTGATATTTCATCAGGGCGAATTACAACATTAAAGTTATATGTCTCAGCCAATGTAGCTATTTCCATATCATCGGTTATAACATATACTAAATTTGCCATTTCTACTGGAATAATATCAGCAGTATGCTGAAATAACTTTCTATTCTTAAATGGAAGACCCTTTGATCCCTTTCGTGCAGGTATTGCTATTATCATAATTCTTTAAATTCTTCGATGCTCATATATGGAATAACATCTATTTTACTTTGTTTACTTAAGTTGTATAATTCAACTCCTCTCTTTGCCAGTTCTTCTTTAATGTGATTATATCCCCATAATAAATCTGGAAGATACCTCATTCTAGCTAATGAATGCTGACCATCCCTTTGAGCATAGAAATGTCCATCCGTAAAATCTACTCCGATTATTCCTATTTTCTTTGCACCTAATTTATATGCTACATTAATTGCAGTATATGGTGAGTTTAAAAAATGGTCAACTTTATCTGGAACATCTAGATGAGCTGCTCCCTTTGCTCCTAAATCAAAATGAACTAGTCTTGGATGTCTCCATCCTCCAACACATGTAAGCAGATATTTATAATCTGTTTCATTTATTGCTTTCTTTCTTTTATCATTAAATCGATTAGGATGATCAGTTACTAAATTGTAGGTCGGAGGAAATAATGCCGGTACATCATTTACTCCAATAGTAATGAAATCCATATAATATGGCTCAAAATCAATTAGTGATATTCCACATCCACAGACGACTATTTTTTCGCCTTCGTGAATATTGTGAAAGTCTATAAATTTCTTTGGCAACATATATTTAATTATTCAAAACCTTAGTTATACTATTATATACAATATTAAATAACTATAGTTTAACTATTTTGACAGATTATTATAAAATATTGGGAGTTGATAAGACCTCTACATCAGACGAGATAAAGAAGGCGTTCCGTAAATTATCTAAACAGTATCATCCTGATGTTAACTTAACACATGGTTCCGAGGAAAAATTCAAGGAAGTAGCAAACGCATACGAGACACTAGGAGACGAAACGAAACGAAAGGCATATGATTTATCTAGAAATCCTAGTAGTGGAAATGGGGGTAAGGGAACGTCATTTGACGACTGGGTAAATGATTTCAGTAAAAAGGATTCCGGCTTTGGAAGAGGATCTTCACGTGGAGGATTCGGAAGAACTACTCCTAATCTACCAGACACAGGGTACCTAAATGTTAATAAAACAATAGAGGTAAATTTAAAGGATCTTATACTTGGAACTGAAGTAGAAGTTAGATATGATAGATGGTCAGTAGATGGAAGATTCCTTAAAAATAAAGGAGAAAAGATTTTAAATATCCATTTAGATTTAAGAAAGAAATTCCTACCGATCACTCAATCTGGAGATAATTATATCATCAATATTAAACTTGAAAAACTAGGAAGCGAGGACGTACATCGTCGTCCTAATCTATGGGGAGACATGGAGAATGTATTATTAAACGGAGACTTTATACTTGAAGTTATGGTAATTATGCCTGATGAAGTATCAGTAGAAGATGGTAATATTATTCAATACATAGACATCCCGTTATATAAAGCACTATTCAGTGGAGAGAAAGTAAGAATCTCTACGATATTAGATAAGTCATACGATGCAGAAATATCATCGCCTAAAAAACTTAATGATTTGAAATTTAATATTAAAGATAAAGGAATAAAGGGTAAATCTGGAAACATCGGAAATTACATCATTAAGTTTAATATCATACCGCCCGATCTAACTAAGATCAATAAATCTACATTAAATTCGATAAAAGAGTCTTTTATACAAGAATAGAGGAAAAACTTTAATTTTTTTTTATTACGTCTAATATAAATAATAAAAAATTGCAGACGAATAATGGACTTATCGAATAATAACTCTTTAGACGAATTTGTACTAATAGTAGAAAACGTTGGTAAAGACTTAAAAATGAAGAAGGCATCTAATGATTATATCTTAGAAGGTGTTTGTGCTGTATTCGGTGCTAAGAATAACAACAATAGGGTTTACGAAAAAGAAGAGTATCTTCCTCACTTAAGCTACCTACAAGATAAGATCGACAAAGGTCAATTGGTTGGAGATTTAGATCACCCTCCACATTTCGATGTAACACTTAAAAGTGCATCACACATTATCGAAGCGTTAGAATATGACGGCGCTGATAAAGTAAACATCAAATTAAGAATTTTAAATAACACTCCAAATGGAAAGATCGCAAGAGCTTTATTAGATGGAGGAGTTAATTTATCAATTTCATCTAGAGCAGCAGGACAGGTTCTAGAATCTAGCAAAGTTAAACTTCACAAAATCTTTACTTACGATTTAGTAGGAGAGCCTGGTTTTACCGAAGCAATCTTAAGAAAAACTTTAAACGAGTCTCTAAAAAGCGACTTCCAAATGATTACAGAAAGTTATAGTCATTTAAAAGAAGATTCATTTGTAGAAAAGCAACATTTAGTTAATATTTCAGAAAGTTTAAACTTTAGTGATAATATTAAAATATATAAAATAAATAATCCTATAGAATCTATGTTTGAGAGCTCTATACAACCTGAAAAAAATATTAAAACAATGGCCGAAAATAAAGATTTTGTAACCAAAGAGAGCATGAACAGGTACTCTGAAGTTGTTAAAGAAAACTTTGATACTTTGAAAACAGAAATAAAAAATCATAAGGCCCTATTGGAGTCTGCTGGAAACAATGAGGGACATAATCTTTCTAGCTTATATAATTTTGTTTCTTATTTAGCAGAGCACCTAGAAGGAGTTATTAATTATTCAGATTATCTTTCTGAAATGGTTAATAAGAACGTAGCTTATACAGAGCACGTAGCAGAGACTACTAATCACGCTATAGAATATACTAGTTATGTTGGAGAAAAGTTAAATACTTCGATCAAGCACAATGACTATATCACAGAGAAATTAAATCAAACAATTAATTACGCTGAATATATTAAAGAGAGCTTAAACGGTTCTATTACTTACCAAAACTATTTAGCAGAAGAATTAGATAAAGGCATTCAATACACTGAATATGTAGCTGAAGGAGCTAACAACGGTATTCAATTCTCAGAATATCTTTCTAAATCAATTAATGAAAACAGACAATATGCTCAATACGTAGCAGAAAAAACTACTCAAGGAATTGGTTATACTGAATATGTTGCAGAACAAATGAATTCAGGATTATCTGCTCCAGCTAAGAGAAGTCTATTAGATAACGTAGAAAGATTAACAGAATCTAAATCTATTGATAACTTAGTATCTAGCGTAGATGCAGTTATTGCAGAAGTTATTTCGACATCAGCTAAGTCCGTATTAGAAAGCAGACATCCTTTCTTAAAGGTTTTATCTGAATCTAATAGAGCAGGTTTTTACAAACTAGATTCTAGCAAGAAACAAGCAATTGTTGAAGCGTTAGGAGCTACAATTTGGTTCAGTGAATCAGATGTTCTAGGAATTATGGAAGCAGTAGTTAATGAATCAACTAAAGATTTACACATTCTTGAGAAATTCATGCCAGATACAATGAAACCGATCTGGGGAAAAATGAATGAATCAGAAAAGAACAGAATTTTCGCTAAATCTCAATTATATAACTTAAATACTCCTTATCAAGTTAAATCATTTTTCGATGAGCAAGACTTTAGAGGAATTAACGAAAGAGTTGCGATTGAAGCACAAAATATTAAAAGTATACAAAAACTTAACGAAAGCCAAAGTACAGAAGGTATGATATCCGTTGAAAGGGTAGTTGAGTCAAGTAGAGGATATTCCTCAAATTACCTAGCTAATATGCAAAGACGAGCTAACAACTAAAAAAACCATATTTAAAATGGCTAAGACTAAAATTTTTAGACGTACGAATGACGCAAGTCTAAACAACACATGGGCACCTATCTTGGAGTCTCATGGAGCTGATATGAGTAAGACACCATGGTTAGCAGAATATGCTCACAACCACGCAATATTTGATAATAGTGCACCGTTGTTTGAGCAAGCTGGACCAGGTCAATTCCTTCAAACTCCAGGAGCTTTACCAGGAATGGGAGCAGCGTTTGCACCAACACCAGGTCAAACACCCTTCACCGCAGGTGGAGCAAAAAACTCTTACGGAGATTCAGGATCTGGTGATAAATTCCCTTCATTACTTCCTGTAGCAATTCAAGTAGCAGCAAAAACGATCGGTTTCGATTTAGTACCTGTTGTTCCTATGGATTCTCCAGTAGGATTCTTACCTTACCTTGATTACCTTTACACAGGTGGTAGAACAGAAGATACTTCTTTCGAACCATACATGGTGAAGTTACAAGGAGTTACTGCAGCTAATTTAGCTGGAGGTACATTAGTACCAGGAACTGCACTTACTATATCAGGAGTTTCTGCTAGAACTTATGACTTCGTTGGATTCTCAAGAGTTGATGGACATTTGATCGTTAAAGTAAGAACTGATTCTGATGAAGTATCTGTAGCAGGAGATTTAGAAGGAAACACAATTAATACTATCGGAGCAGCAGTTACTGTACCGCCTACAATCGCTGCAGGAGCAGTACAATTAGTATCTGCTTTAGAAAACCACATTTCTGGATTTACTTCGGTAAGTGATGATGATTATGCTACTACACCATTCTCTGGTCCTTACTTAGGAGCTAACGGATCTGTGCCGGGTTCAATGAAAAGAGAGCAAGGAGAGCAATCAAGATTCCGTCAAATGGGTCTTAGAATGTTCACAAAATTCATCGAAGCTGAAACTGATCAAGTTGCGATCTCTGCATCTGTAGAGCAAATCCAAGATTTGAACAGAGTTTGGAACTATGACGTAATCTCTATGTTAGAGAACGTTGCAGTGAATGACTTAGCTCAGTCTATCAACAAAAGATTAGTTGATAGAGTATTCCAAATGGCAGATGCTCACAACGTTGAGGTTAATGCTGTAGAGGGAACTGGAATCACTTCTTTAGACTTGCTTGCAGGTACTGGTGGGTTCGAAAATGTTTCTACTCTTCAAAGAAGATTAGTTACAAAAATTCTTGAATTATCTAACTTAATTTACCACAGAGGTAGATTCGGAGCTGGTACGTTCATGGTAACAAATGGTAGAGTTGCTTCTGCTTTAGCTGATGTAGCTGGTTACTCAATTGCACAAGTACCTACGGATATGAGTGGAGTTGCTGGAAACCTTTACCCAGCTGGAAAAGTATACGGAGTACAAGTATACGTTGATCCTAACTTATCGTTCGGAGATACTAGAATTGTAATTGGTAGAAAAGGAGCTGATGAAGAGCCGGGAGTTAAATTCATGCCTTACATCATGGCTGAGTCTCTACAGACTATAGCCGAAGGAACATTCTCTCCAAAAATCGGAATGAAATCTCGTTACGCGATTACGGAAGCAGGATGGCACCCAGAAACACAATATATCAACATGGAAGTTAGTGGAGATATGGCAGTGTTAACTGGAGGAGTTGCACCTTCAAACACTCTTTAATCGATAGATTAACTAGAATATAAGAAAGGAAGACTACGGTCTTCCTTTTTTTATGTGTAAACTTTGGGATATAGAGTATTTCCAGGATAAATAATTAAAAGTACGTATATCATGAAGCATATAACGATAGAAAAATATCAATATCTTCTTAGAATAGTGGTTATTATATTAGCCGCTATTTTTCCGTTTATATGTTTAATATCCCATGGATATCTTCCTTCGCTATCTAGCTATTGGAATACTGAATTACAACCTCTATTTATTATAGCAAATGCAGCTACTGCGTATTATTTATATTCTCTACCAAAATGGAGAATGTCAGCATTGATGCTATTAATGTTGACGTCATTCTCGTTAACGTTATTTCCAGGAATGCATAATATACTAGCAGTACTATTCTTTATTATTAACGTGTACCCATTGGTTAAAACGAATCATTTTAGATGGTGCATATCGATATACTTAGTATCTCTATTAGCGTTACCGTTTAGTATGATGATTGCAGAAATTATAGCGATTGATACACTTTGCTTATATCACCTTTTATTTTTAAATAAGGCATATTCTCTTTCTATTCATTAAACTGCCATACGTACGTTTTTCCAATTAGGATAAGATTCATATCCTTCAATTGTGAAATCTTCTAATTTATATTCGAAGATATTCTTTTTGACATATGTTGCAGATATCGAACATTCGGACTCGTCCACATTTCTATGTCCGTTTAATTTTAAAGTAGGGGCTTTATATTTAAATGCATCACGAGTTAATTGCTCTTTAGCCAGGTCAATATGATTCTCGTATATATGTACATTAGTAAGATCTCCAATAAGTTTACCAGGGATCATGTTTGATTGATCCGCAAGCATGTGTAATAGGAATGCGTAAGATGCTATATTAAAAGGTAATCCTAGGAAAGTATCTACAGATCTTTGGTGCCATTTTAAAGATATTCTTCGTTTAGGAATTCCAGCTTTATCCATATCATCTGAATATGTATCGCTATTATTAATCTCCCATTTAGCATCAGTATCTTCTACAGTTTCTCCAAAATTAGCGGTGTATATTTCGTTTCGTTCAGCGTGAGTTAATTCATCAGTATAGACTTCAAATGCCCAGTGACAAGGAGGAAGACACATACCAGGAATATCTGCAATGTTCCATGCTGATACCATCATTCGTCTATCGTCTGGACTATTCTTCAACTTATCCATTAATTGAGAAATTTGATTGATACTATCAGTGTGGAGTTTTATTTCTGATCTATCAATAGTTTCCCAATTGACCCACTGCTTTCCATATACTGGTCCCATGTCCCATACTTTAGGATCCATTGAAGTATCATCAACTTTAGCTTTCATCTCTTCTAGAGAATATGGACTAGAACATGATTTAGCATACTTGTCGTACCAATTACCATCCCACACTTTAATATCACGAGCCCATAGATCTCTAATGTCAGTGGATCCAGTTAGGAACCATAACAATTCTCCAATAATTCCTTTAGTATACATCTTCTTTGTAGTAATCATGGGAAATCCCTGATTCATGTCGAGTTCTAATGTATGGTTGAATATTGAAACCGTGTCGATTCCAGTTCTGTTTTCTTTTACTGTTCCTTCATCAAGGATACGTTGTAATAGCTTGTGATATTCGTGAGTTGCTTGCATAATTTAGAATCGTTTCTTGGTTATTATATCAAGAATCAGCCCATTAGTTTTCTTTCTTATGTCCTCTGGTATATCTTCAATATTATAACATTCAAACTCTATGTGTTTACTCTCACCTGATGCAAACAGAACATGATACTGTTCAAATAGTTCTGGCATTTCACGTTCTATGACAGCAAAGATCTGTGCCCTTGCTTCCATCTCAGTGTTTTTATTTAGTCGTATTACGAATATTGGTTTAACGTTCATCTTCTTTATCAAAATCTGTGTATCTATTTTTTCTTACCCAATTCATGCATTCAATAATTCCTGGATCTATTTCTTCTAGGAATATTGAGTATGCTTTTGCGAATACTAAATCCTTTGACCATGATAAATTTTCAAGATCACATGGAGTATTACATGCATCATAATATCCATGTCCACCTATCGCCAACACTCGACATACTCCGTTCATATATTCTCTATGACGCTGACTAACATTACGAAAAACATCACAGTGATCTAGTTCAGGATGATGTCTTCCATTCAAGTCATATGAATCTCTGATATCATTAAGTAGCGGTTGAACAAGTTGGCTGAATAATTCTTTTATTACACCAATTGATTCTTTTCTGCTACTTAAATTAATTGGGTTGGAGTATTGATTTCTACGATATTTAGGAGCCCACTTAACTTTTGTTTCTGAATCTATCATCCATAGGTGCGCTAGATATATTGATGCGGAATAGTCTTGTTTCTGGTATGAGATTGCTACTCTCATGAATTTATCCTTTTGTTCTTGTGTCTTTCCACGAACAACTCGACCGGTTCCATTTGCCCAGTCTATAAAATCCAAGTGAGTTAAATGTGCTGAATCAAAACATTCTTGTTGATTAGGATTCATCCAATATGTATCACCATTAAACAATAAGCCCCTTGACATTTTTGGAAATTTACGGGCAACTCCAAGAGCTTTCCAATCCTGTATTATACCTTCACTATTCATTGGATTAACGTGAGCAACTGATTGTATAAGCTCAGGAATTGTTCTTTCTTTGATTGGCTTATTAATTACCTTTAATGTTCGACTTCCAAATATTCCCATAGTATGAAAATTAGGTATTTTAAGAATTATACTCTTTCTTCAATCCTTTTTTAAGATCATTTAAATCATCTACATACATATCAGCAGGTTCAAGCGTTTGCATTGCTGCTAATTCTTTCTTTTTCTCAGCTTCTTGTAAAAGCAATTCTTGATACTTTTCTTTGGTAAGATTATGAATTGCCATTGATAATAGATATGAGTATGATCCATCAACTTCGTCAAATTTATTGGTTTCCAACCATGATATGATTTGTTTCTGAGGAACATTATTTACTTTCAACTTTCCATCAATAATAGCCTTGATGAATGCCGCTTTATTTGATATTCTAACCAATTGTCTTTTTAGACTCTGGATTATATATGCTTTTCTCTTAATATAGAATTTCATTCTGAATGCTACAAAATATTGTATGATCTCAGTTGCTGAATTAAATATTTTAAGTTTTCCATGTTCATCAAGAACAGTGAGGTTCTCAGTTTGCCTTTCCTCCATTTTAAGGAATCTGATAAGTCTATCACCTGCACCTAATGCTGTTAATTGAGATCTACTCATCTTCAGAGTATAGTTGATATCAGATTTACAATTGTTATCGTAGCTTGTGATTCTTTTTTCGTCCTCTAATTTATTTAAGTAAGCATCAAATTTCTCATATGTAATAGAAGGAGGAAGCTCTGTAATATCTACTGTTGTAGTATTCTTAACGTCGAACTTTCCTTTAAATATCCATGAATTATCTCCGTCTGGATTTGGAACAACATCACCCGTAAATCCATTTATCCATGGAGTTGGATCTTTAAATTTCTTTCCACTTAATTCTTTAAGGCAACAATCAATTAATTCAATTGGATTCCTGTTTAGAATATTAGTAGCGAATCCTACGGCAATTCCTGATGATCCGTTCAATAAAACTGTAGGAATTATTGGAAGGAAGTATTCAGGTTCTATCTGGGACCCTTCTTCATATCTAGGTGATAGCAATTCAAAGTCCTTATAGATTAATCTGAAATTCTCATGGAGTTTAGTAGACACGTACCTAGGTGCACCGGCGTCTGGAGACCTTAGAGATCCAAACTGTCCAATCTCTTGAAGTAACGGCATTGAGTTCTTAAACTTCTGTGCCATTCCAATGATTGCTGAATTTAGAGATGAATCACCATGGTGATAATGTGCATCTGCCGCGATACGCCCAGTAAGCTGGAATACCTTATATGATTTCTCGTTTCCGTTCTTCCAGACCTTATTGGCGATGAAAACAACTTTACGCTGTGTTGGCTTTAATCCATCTATTACAGACGGAATAGCTCTATTTTCAATTACATACGTTGCATATTCGTGGTAATCGTTATCTAAGTACTCTGTTATTGTCGATTGTGTATTCATAATGAGAATATAATATTTTTCATGTTTCTTCTGTCAGCTAGTGTATGTAGTAATAAGTCACTTATTATATTTTTACAATGTCCTAAGTGATCCATTTTAGTTGAATTGGATATAATTGATCTGATATCTTCAATCTCCCGACTATATCTTACTAACTCTTCTTTGGTAAGTTCTGCAGTTGCACGCTGTAAAGACAGGTCTAGTGATCTTATCCCCATGAATAATGGATTAAGTTCTTTGAATAGTCCCTTTGTTTGTGCGTCGTGCGTCATATTCCTTTTATATGGTCTCTACTTGGTGATGTAACTGGTGTATATCCTACTACCTTCACTTGTAAGCCTTTCTTTTTTGCTATATTAATCATGTGCATTGTTCCCCTAGAATTACCATCCCAGAATGCAATTAATGCGTCGGCATATTCTGCCATTTCTGTATTTCTTTTAAAGCCTGCTCCTTTTCCAAATTTATCCCAGTCTGCAGGGAATTCTGCAATTTTGTATTTTCTGAGTTTTGCATATTCCTCGCCTAATGAATCTGCTCCATTTGCCTTACCACTTACTATTTCAATATCCATATGAGTAGATTTAGATAAAAATAAGTCCATCTTCTTAGTCATTAAATTTAGATCATTGAATTCTCTACCACCTGCTATTATTATCTTCATTTACCGTAATATTCATTTTGGCTTTCCATATTACTATCATCTCTAAAGTCTCCGCTACTTTTAGTAGATACTGGTTCGTCTATAAATTTTCGAATATCATCTGCGTCCATTCCATTTGGAAAACAAATGTACTTAGATTTATCAGGATGCATATTTGAAATATTATCCTTATCCGATTGGTTTAATATGATGACGATAGGCTCGTTCTCCGCATCATGTATCTTATTTCCTATTTTTACTTTCATGATAGTAATCTTTCTTTTCTAGGTTGTGAATCTTTTCGTTTAATTCCTCTATTGTTATCCACGAATCAATACCCTTACTTATATTAATTTTTGAATCTAATATCTGAAGATTTAATAAATGACCTATTATATTAGGTTTGATATTATTTTTAAATCCTTCATAGATTGAATATATATGATCTAAGTGGTTTCCAGTTCTAGATCTTCCTTCTAATAGCCAGCTAGCGTTGTATTTAAGTATAGATTTGTTAGTTTCTCTCCATACTTTCTTTTTATACAAATCAAAAGGTTTACGATTTTCATCCGATATCCAATTTCCATTCTCAATATTAGTATTCTTAGTTTTAGCAGTTCTAGTTTCTACGTTTAATTGATACGGATTTTCAACTCCATATGTTAATATGAGATACTGACGTCGTTTATCGTTTAATTCCGTAACCTTAGATGGATTATCTTCTCCATATTTGTCAATCATCCCCTGTCGAATAATAGGCAGATTCTTTTTCATATTATTAGAAGCATGTTTTCTCCATTTTGGATCTTTCATATAGTTGCCATTAGTATCTTCTAAATAACATTTTCTACAGTTTTGTCCCCTTAAATGATTCTTAGGAGTCTGTTTAAATTCACCATGTCTATCGCATATAATAGATATCTTTGAATGTAATGTTAAATATTCAATATTATCATAATTATATCTGTTTCCGTGTATTTCTTTAAATCGCATCACTATTTCTTCCGTTGTTAATCTTCTACCACTTGCCATAAGGACCTTGCTACTTTTAGTTATTTATAAGAGTAGCGAGTTATTTTTATAAAAGCCTATCCTTTCTAGGCTGAGAGTCTTTTCCGAACCATGCCTCTAGTGAATCTTTAGAATTTTTGTCGAATTTAATCTGGACAGTTTTTGGATTCTTAATTATTTCTTCATATTCAAAATCAGACAATGCAGCTAATCCTTTTTTATATTCAATATCCCATCCTATCCTATCCGCAGAATTTAACCATTTATCAAAATCTCCGGAATTATAAAAATTAATGGATTGTTTTCCTTTCTTTACTACAACAAGTGGAGTCATTACTTTGTAAATGATACCCATTTCAAATAATTCTGGCCAATATTTAGCAAAGAAGTTCATAAGTTGTGCAGCAATAGAGTTTCCATCGGGATCCGCATCGGTGTATATGTATACTTTACCATATCGTAAATCCTTAGGCTCTTCTCCTAATTTTAATCCAATAGATCCCATTAATCCCTTAGCTTCTTCGTTTTGAATTACCTTTGAATTAGGAAGTTCATGAACATTCATAAATTTACCTTTCAATGGGAATGCTCCCATGTCTTGTGTATTTCTAAATTTACGCACGGCAGATAATGCTGACATTCCCTCATATATTCCAAGAATACATTTAGATCTATCACCTTTCTTTTGAGCATCAATTAGTTTTTCAACTCTTCCACGATCAAGTGACTTATTTAACTTTCTAAGTTCAGCACGTTCATCAGCCAAAGATTTCTTCTCAACCCAATCAAGTACAGATTGTATTATTTCAGATTTAAATATCAGCTTTGCAATTCTCTCAGTTACTTCATGTGAAGTTTTGAATTTTCTTTGTTCAGTGATTAGCTTCTCTTTAGTTTGAGAACTAAATGCAGGATTAACTACCATACAATCTATGAATACATATAGATGATTACGAATATCATTAGGCTTAACATCAACTTTATGTTTCTTTTTAATCATCTCACGTAAATGAAATATTAATTGATTTGTAATATAATAGACATGAATTCCACCCTCTTTAGTGTGAACTGAATTTACAAAACTGACATTTGTAAATCCATCTTGGGATTTAGCAAATCCTATTCTCCAATCCTTTGATTCTTCGTAGAAATACTCATTCTCACCGACATATAATTTAATATAGTCTTCAAATTTTCTAAATTTGATTTCGCTATCAGTAGTTTTACCATCCTTTATTGTGGTAACTTTGATTTTGAGTCTAGGATTACATGCCGCTGCGTCTAAACATCTCTTATATAGAATCTTATAACTATCCCAATCGATTACTTTCATTTGGAATCTTTCAAGATCTGTGATGTATGATATTTCAGTGAATCCGCGCGATGCTTTACTTATTTTTGCTTTAGATCGACTACTCATGTTGTTAGTAAACGTTTGTTCGTACTTATCAGTACCATCACATGTTTTAACTACAAATCTTTTACTGAATATATTTGTTAAAGTTGCACCAACTCCATTTGTTCCAGCGGTGTCTCGATCTTTACTATCATCGAAGCTACTTCCAGCTTTTAGATTTGCGAAAATCATTTCTGGAATCCACTCCTTATGAATTGCATGCTTTTTAACGGGTATTCCACCGTTGTCCCATACTGTAATTTCTCCTCCGTCTAAATTAAATGTAACTCGGATTTCATTTAGGCTTTTGGTCTTTCGATGTTCATCAACTGAGTTAGATAGAATCTCATCGAATATTTTAAGGAACGCAGGATTGTAAGTTACTTTCTTGTATTCTATTTCATCACCATCAAATAAATGATGATCTCCGGTATGAGGTTCTGTTGAACCAACATACATATATGGTCGATGGAGAACATGTTCCCTATCTGTCAATTTCTGATACTGTTGTTCTATTTTAGTTTTAGCCATATTAATTATACACTATTTTTTACTTCAAGTTTTACCAGTCCATTACACATTCCTTAGTAAAGTTGTCTAATATGAACTCTTTAAAGCTTACTAGGACTTCATTTGAGAATTTTCCAAACTTGTTTTTCTGAGAGTCAGGTAACTGTTCTTCTGACATAGATCCATACCTTTCAATCCAATCTGATATTCGATCTACCATATCGGTCAGATCAATATGTTGATATTTTCTAACCTCATATAGAACATCTTCATATTCGAATCCAAACTGTTCAATGCTCATAATATAATCATCGATTTTTCCAAGTCCTGATTCTACAAATAATTTCCATCGGGTATCTAAATCAACAGATACATCAGAACAAAAGGCTTCTACATCATTTTGTAAATCTTCTCGCTCAGTGTTAAAGTTAGAGATTCTCTCTCGTAATTCATTTTCCATATTACTTCTTTTTTAAGTGCTTTATTATAAGAGCGTCTCTGAAATATTGAGGAACTCTTTTTTGCAATACTTGATCAAAACATGCATCTAATACGTATGTTTCGGCCCAATCGTCTTCATTCCTAATGGATCTTCCGTATGCTTGCATGATTTCTATCAGTGTCTTCCAGTTATACCAATCAGGCTTAGTCTCTAGTCTTCTCTTAGTTTTACTACTTTGAAGATTTGGGAATGGCACCTTTAATATAATTTGGAACCTAGATAGATCATCTTTTAAATCTATTCCATTCATCATTGAAGGGGAAACTAAAACAGTCTCAAATTCAGATTTAATGTGATGTTCTAGAGTATTCTCTCTAGTCGATGAATCATGTATTAATAATCTATCATCCTTGATATTTCTCCTAATCCAATCACTGAATTGATAATTACCAGTATGGATTATTCCTTTATTGTTTTTATTCTTTTCAAGAATCTTCTTCATAACAGGAATTGCGGTTCTAAATGTTTCTTGCTTATCATAATATGACATCTTTCCGAATTTCACATAGATAATTGGTCTATTCTCAGGTTTAAATGGACATGGTAATTCTAAATAAGAATATTCATCGTCATCTAATCCCATTAGAAATGCCATCATTGAAGGTTCCAATATTGTTCCAGACATCATGATGACGTGATCATATTTGTTGAAGAACATTTCTTTCATGTATGCATTTCCCCAAATTGGTTCAACTAATATTCTAGCTTTTCCGTTCTGATCTAAATCTTTTTCAAATACCCAGTTTGATTCGTAATTTGCTTTATCATTGATGAATCTATTATATTTGCACATAGATTTATCACAGTGATCAGCTTTATTTACTAACTCTGCTCGTTTCTTCTTAGATCTAGTTTCCTTTGCGTCTTCTACTAGTTCAGTGATTTGACTTACTAATTTTGGGATTATAAGTTTTGATACGTATTCTGAAAGTTGAGTAAGGTTTGTAATGCCATCAAAATCAGCGGCCATCCATGGTTCCCATATTCCTAATTTCTCCAAACTTCGTTCTGAGAACGTAGACGATACGAAATCACAGAATGCTTCTTCAAATGAGTGAGCCTCATCAATGATTAATACATTAGCTCCACGATCTGCCAATTTATCAGGAGCATACATTGCATATGCTGTAAGTAAGTGATAATTTGTTAGTCCAATTCTTTCACGTTGGAATTGAGATGACGCTATTGTATGAGAACATGATCCACATTTCTTTCCTTTAACCTTATTGAGCATCTTAGATTCCCCACATGGCATTAAATTAGTCTTACACCAATAACTATTGCTTCCCTTTAGGGATGCCATGAAATCGAAATCTCGAGTATATTGGTCTTGTAATAATTTAGTATTAGTGATTATGTCGAACTTTGCATCTCGATTAACTTCCTTTGAATACCAATCGGCTATCATAACCGCGGCATATGATTTTCCGACTCCAGTAGGAGCATCAATCATCATAAATTTTTTGTCTTTGTCTATAGAATCTTTTACGAAATCTAAGATCTCTACTTGTTGTGGCCGTGGATCATGGTCTAGCTTGATATCCTTCATTATATAACTGGTTCTTTTATTGGATGAGTAGAAATTACATCATTTGAAAAGCTACTATTGAACATTTCCATTTTATCATTCATGACTAAATACTTCGACATAATTTCTGGCTCATATAAAGATATGTCCAGCCATTTAACATCGTGTGATATTAGATAGGGATGAAAGTTTGCACCGAATGCAATATCATTAACATTATCCATTTCCTTGAGTCTAGCGAATAGATCATCAAACCTAAGTTCAGTTTCCTTTGCTCTACCGAATAAGGTGTATGGTAACAATACAAAATAATCGATTTTTCCTTTATATTCATTGTATATCTCAAAGAAAGTATCAATACTTGCTTCGTCTGATATAATGCAATGGAAATTAGTTGTGATTCCTGCGTCAATATACATATCAGCAGCTTTTTTCCAAACCTTAGTAAGATGAGGATGACAACTTAAGGCAACTCCTCCAGAATATTCTTTAGTAGCATCTACAATCTTGCTGTTAATATGCATTCCATTCGTCGTGTAATTAGGAACGATTCCTAAGTTATGAAACGTTTTAAGAACTTCTGTAAATTCAGGATGCATAGTTGGTTCTCCAGCACCTCCAATTGCTACTTGATATGGCTTTTGATTTTCAGTCATTGTTCCAAAGAAACTATGGATTTTATCGTGAATGTTATCAAAATTAACCCCAGATTTAAGGGCACTTACATAACAGAATGAACAGTTAGCTAAACACTTGGTGTTGATAGCAACATCATAAAATTCTGGCCATTCAAGTTCTGTAATTGGTTCATTAGATCGATGTGTCATTCTAATCGTTTTATGATTATGAAAGACTGACTTGTAATTACTTTCTGGAAACGTTCTTGTTTTTATCATGCTTCTGTGTCGTAGTGAATCACATTAAATGTAGATTCGATGAATTCTTTTACTCTTGGATCTAAACCTCCTCGTTCAGCTGATATCGATATGTATTTAGATACTGGCGTTTCAGATGGTTTAGTTACTTTATACCCTTTCATTTCTAAATATTTAACAATATCTTCTTCCTCAGCATATACGTTTGTTAATTCTTGAATCCTCCAATCGTCGGTGCTCATTGAATCAGTATGAAGTCTGTGCCCATATTCATTAGGGTATCGGTTTTGCATTTCATCTACCATTGCTCTAACTGTTTCTACTGACTTATCAGTATCACATACGAACAGTTCAGTAGAACTATTTGTGATTACATCTACAAATGAATGCACGCTAATTATAATTGTGTCTCTTTTCATTATCCTAAGTGATGATTTATTCCGTCAAATAGATCGTTGATTAGATCCCATAGATCATACGGGATAGTGTTGTCACATGCACTCTCAATAATGATTTTGCCTACATTACTTGAGTTTTCATATCCCCAAGCGTATCCATCAGACTGTGCCTTATCTGCCATTTCTTTAGTATAGATATAAACAGGACGAAAACATTCTTCGTAAATGTATTCTCTATCATTAAGTGCGCCAAATTGTTTTAGTTTCTCTCTTAGGATAGATTCAACTGTTTCAATTGACTTATTAGTATCACATACGAATAATTCAGTAGAACTATTGGTGATAACATCTACAAATGAATGTAGATTAATTGCGGTTGCTTTTTTCATTGTATTATTTATTTTATCCATCATATCCTCCTTCAATTGAGAAGATACTTTCAATTCTTGATCCTAGATCAATTGAAAATTGATCGTCCGTTTTAGATGTTATGATAAGGGTTCTAGTATCATAATCATCATAGTTTTGTCCCCAGTTACTTAGCTGTTCTATTTCTCCAGATATCATTTTATTGAATATCTCCTTTGCTAATGCATTCTTAACAGTGTAGTCTTTTCCTTCTAGTTCTTCTTCTGAATAATATTCTTCAAGGTTTCCATAAATTTTATCACATTCAGAATCAAAATCCGCTTGAATTTTAAATTCAAATACATCATCTGCTAATTTATCTGAGCTTGCTGCTTTTAGTAAATCGTCAACTAGTTCGTTTGCGAACTTTATTGAATTATCATGACATCCTACATAAACTGAAGTAGAACTATTTGTGATTACATCAATAAAACTGTGGATTGGTATTATAATTTGCATCGTAATTGATTATTTTACTTATTATACCGCATTTATAAGTAAAGTTTATGCTTCTGGATCTTCAATTACAATATTGTTATCAGAACGATATTTCATCTCCTGAATATAATACTTTCTATGTGTATGGTTTTCTGGTACGAAGTTAATTGATGCGTTTACCCAGTTATCATTCATTTTTGAAAGAGAAGCTTCTCTATATTCACCCTTTTGATCTTTGCCGTATCCTGATCTTCCAATTTTTTCTCTAATCTCTTCAAATGTAAACATTTCATCTAGTGAAACAATCTCGACCTCAGTCCATATGGCAGGATGCAGTACAACTGAGCTTAATTCTAATGTTTCTTCATCTACCGGGTGACAGAATGAATACATTCCATCAATATGATCAAAGAATATCAACTGACCTACTTTCATATCCACGTGAGCAATTGGAACATTAACTTCGGCAGATTCTCCCTTTGATCTAGTATCGTCAGATTTTTCATTTTGAATAGGAGAGATCCTAACGTAAGATTCTCTAGGTACATCGTATAATTTCATAATTTACAATTTTAGATATTTTACTAAAATTTTACCCAACTTTATAGATAAATAATAAAAAATAATCTGGATATCATGAAGAAAAATCCTGTAATGAATTACAATTCTTTTATGTCAGCCTTTAAAGGCGCTGAAGGGAAATACTCGAAAAAAGCTAATATCGCTAACAAAGATGCTGGTGAAAAGAAAATTGACCAGGAATTAGCTGAAGATCAAGTTAAGGGTAACGGAACTGCTCCACTTGGTAAATTTACTAAAGAACATTTAGCTAAAACTACTAAGAAGAACATCGTTAACGAAAAATAATTAACCACTGTGGATAAAGCATTTGAAAGCTTCGACGACTTTACTCTATTTGAGAAAAAGGGAGATTTAAAGAAACTAGTCGGTAAAAAAGAAAAAGAAGAATTAACAACTAACGATGCTAAGAAAATTGGTATTAAAGTTGCTAACATGGACGGTCTTGAAAAAAAGAAATACGTCGGAATAATCAACTTCTTAGGAGCATCATGTGATATATATAATTCAATGTGGTCTAATTACGAAAGAACTAGAGATAGTAAAGAACGTAAAGAGAAGAAGAAAAAGTAATTTTTAAAACATTATAAAGGTGAGATCTGGTAAACATTTCTCACTTTTGTTGTATTTGGAGTCCAGTGTTCTATATTTAATCATAAAGAAATCAAAATCGGAAAAACTTGATTGCTATATCAAATAAATAATTAAAATAATCTAATTAAAATGGCTGGATTACCACATTGGGATAACGCACGGGCTGCTAGAAATTATTATGAACCGATTTTTCAAAATCAGTTTGAAGTTATTATCACTCCACCCGCTGCTATTACAGATAACGTTGATCTATTAGTAGAACAAATTTTATCAATAAAGGGACTACCTGAGTTCTTTACTTCAGGAAAAACGATACAAAATTACAAATTCGCTAAGCGTGCTTATGCTGAGGCAACTCCAAATGATACATTAACACATTTGGAGATTGAATTTGAAGTTAACCTTAACGAGGATAATAATATGTACGTTTATAACACATTAAGAGGATGGGCAGATTTAATCTACGATCCACTTACTGGTAGACAAGGATTAAAGAAGGATTATGTTGGAGAAATCGCAGTATTCATTTTTAATAAAGCAGGAGATATTTTTAGAGAGTTTAAATTCTCACCAGCGTTCTTAGAAGAACCGCTTAATCCAATTGACTTAACATACACAACAAACGATATTTACAGAATAAAAGCTAAGTTTGTTTGTGATACATTTAGAGAGACTAGAGTTGGTCAAATCGAAATATAAAAAAATTATAAGTTATAATGGAAATTTTTGATGTACATAGAAGAGACGTTTATAATTTTGATGATTATATGGATTTGAAGAAGCCAGGATTTGGTGGACCTAGTTCTGGTAAATTATTAAAGGATGATAAAGGAAACTACGTGAATAAAGATCGTAAATTAGAAGAGTATCAAAGAACAGTAAAACGTCACGATGCTTTTGGAAATCAAGTATATGATCCTACATACAAAGCTATGGGAGGAGATATAGTTCATAAACAAGATAATAAAGGTAAGAACCCTTATGATTATCCAGATTCTTACGATGAAATGGGAATTCCTGTGGTTAATGTTGGGAATGCTGGAAAACCTTGTAAAACTAACGAAGGATTTTGTAATACTGACTTTTCAAGTTTTGTATTAGAATCTGCAGTAATTAACGATGAAGAATCTAAAAAAGATTGTGATTGTGAAGATGATTGTGAATGTAATTACGAGAATAATTAATCATGGCAGACGCAAACGAAAACATATCTAAAAATGGTTGGTCTGAATATGGCCGATTAGTATTAGCAGAACTCCAGCGATTAAATCAGGGTCAAGATGATATGAAAAAAGATCTAGATTCTAAATTCATAGAGCTTAACAATAAGATATCTGCATTCAACTCTATGGAAAAAGAAATCCATGAATTAGGTGAATGGAAATCTCGTGTTATTGACGTATGGTCAATCACTCAAATGCAACAATCAAAGGACGAATTATATAAACAAAAGGGACATTATCAAAGAATGATTGGTATTGTAATCGGAGTTCAAGTTATATTCACGCTAATAATGGCATTCAAAGATCAAATATTTGGACACTAGTAATGAGTCAATTAAATAAGATAATAGAGATGACTGATACTTTAAGTAGAGTTGAGGCAAATCTAAAGGAAGAAATGGAAATTCTATCATTTGTTCTTGAATTATCAATGGATGGATATTGGGATGTTGATTTCACAACCGGATATGCTTACTACAGCAATAAGTGGAAATCACTATTAGGATACGCAGACGAAGAACTTGAAAATAATGAAGATACTTGGAAGAAAGTAATTGATCCAGATCATATTAAAGTAGTCGAGGACAGTCTAAATGAACATTTTTCATCAAATGGAGATATACCATTTGATGTCAACGTAACATATTTACATAAGGATGGACATGGCGTATCTTTAAGATGTAGAGGAAAAGTAGTTACGTGGACAGAAGACGGATCTCAAATACGAATGGTAGGAACTCATCAGTTCATTAAAGTTGTGTAATATCCAACTGTTTAATTCTTTCCAATCCTTCATTATCAAACTCTTTAGGCTCAATTAAATTATATTCAAATTGTATAGGGTGATACTCATCATTTATAAACTGAATTGCATTATCAATTAGTGTAATTGATAGATTTGAATTCAGATATATAATATTCTTATATTTCTTATTTTTAATGTGAATGGCCTTATCCAATAGCTTTTTAATCTCATAATTAATTAGGAATGATTGTACCTTATTTGGAACAATAAATTTTGAATCAAATTTATCCTTTATAATCTTATTGACATTTAAAATATAGTCCTCTTTTCCTTTCTTGGAATGAACCGTTGTGAAACTTCTAAATTCTCTTATGAAAATTATCTTTAGTTTTCTTATTTCTTCGATTTCTTCATATTCCTCAGCCATATTAGTAATTTAATTGTTGTATTTGGATCCCTGCTTCTTTTAATATCAATAGACCCTTTGTATCTCTATACTCTTCTTTGTAGAATAGTTTTTTAATACCGGTTTGAATGATCAACTTAGAACACTCTGTGCACGGTGACAGTGTTACATATAAGGTAGATCCTTCTGCTGTCCCAGATGGATTCTTAGCAAGCTTTGTTATTGCATTAGCTTCTGCGTGAAGTACATACCAATTTGTATTTCCATCCATATCCTCACAATCATTGTTGAATCCGCTTGGAGTACCATTATATCCATCTGATATAATCATTTGATCTTTTACAATCAATGCTCCTACTTTCTTACGATTGCAACATGAATTAACTGACCATTCGCTGGCCATCTTCAAGTACGATAAGTGTTTGTTGTGTTCTTTAATTGTCATTTTTTCTTTGTCATTGATGATATGAATGTCTCTATTCTAGACTTCGCATCTGGTTCATTACTAGTTTTTGCCTTCTTTGGCGTCGGTAATATACAAGCAGATATGATTATAATTCCAAGCCATTGTATATAGCTTATTTCAACTGAAAATAAATCAACTAGTATGTAATTATAAACAATCGTGCATATCAAGGATAAGATTCCTTGGCTTATTGCCCATGGTATAGCGTTATTAAATATAAACTTCATCTCTCATATTATTTTGGATCCAACTTATTAATGCATCAGAAGATACTGGTGTCGGATCATTATAGTATTCTTCAAGAAAATGTAACACACTAGATGGTTTTCCGTTTTGACTTATTAAATTCTCATTTAATTTAGGAAATTCAACAGGGGTCCATTTTTTACTAATCATATCTTTTACAAGATCAAAATGTCTCTCATATATATGATATGAATCAACACTATGAGTATATGATCCCATTTCTAAATCTGGATAGTATTTATGTAAGTGACTTAATGCCTGTTGTTGAAGGACGGTAAAGAATGCAATATCAGTCGCCGTTCCGAGAATAGCATCATTACTTCGCATATTGATTGTTAGAAATAATTTATTATCTCTAATATGAAATATTCCATACATAGTACATACAAAATCCTTATTTGTACTGTATTGATGTTCCGGAAGATTAAAGTGCATAATTGCCTGTCTTGAATCCTTATCCGCAATTAGTGAATCTAATGCCCATTCATATTGTGTATGTCCAAACCTATTTTTATTTTTAAATAATAGATTTCCATATGATGAATTAACTGTTCCATCTTCATTTTGAATCTGCTTCCAAAATGCTGCGTATTTACTGATGAATTCTACATCATTTCTTCCAAGAAAATACCAAAGTAATTCTGCGGCTACATACTTATTTTGAGATCCTCGTCTTTCATTTTCATACATAGAAAGTAGAGGATTTTTAATCTCAAGTGAAACTTGAAGATTCTCTTTAATCTTCATTCCTCTCGGTTTAGTTTCAAATTGTGGATTTAAATATAAATCATTTAAGCTTTGTGAATATACTTCAGCAAAGCTATCTCCAGAATAAATTCTCATATCTACACGTTTGTTATTTTATACCTTGCTTGACATCACTGGTTCTTTAATTTTGTTACTATTAGAGACGATTTTCATCTCTGAAAAGTGATTAGGCATTGTGACTTCGATACGCTGATCAAAGAACTCCTCGGGCAGTGACTCGTGTGATACGACGAAGATCGTCATTTTATACTTATCTGCATATTCCCGAAGTATTTCAATAGCCATATAAACGTTTCTTTTATCTAGTCCACTGAATATTTCATCAAGGAACATTACGTTCATATTATTATGTTTTAGTTTGATTAATTCAATGAATGATAGTAGAACTATTAAGTTCATTTTCTTTCTCTGTCCAGTTGATAAACTTTCAGGAGATATATCCATTCCTAAATATCTAATGTTTGGATTAAATTCATTATCGAATTCGAAGTTAAATTTAAACTCTAATCTAGTTGATATTTCAGTTATTCTATTATTAAGTAGTGGAATAACTCTATCAATTAACACCCTTTTGATTCCTCTATCTGACAATATCTCATCTAGCATTCCAAATAACTCTAAATTATCAGAATATTCCTTTGAATCTGTTTTAGACTGTTGAATGTCCTCTTCGATTGCTCGTATTATATTATTGATAGATTCCTCTTGTCCATCTGGTTTTTTAGTGTTGGCTGCATTCTGGATCTCTACCTGTAGACTTTTAATACTTGCATTTATTTCATAAAATGCATCTTTTTCTACATCTTGATCTTTTGTTAGCTCTAATATTAGTTCTTTTACCTTTTCTTGGTTTCTGCCAATCTTTTCAAGTAATTCATTTTCTGCGAGTCTTTGTTCAGTGATAGAATTCTTTATTTGCAGTGCACTATCACCTGTAAGATCGCTTAAACAGTGGGGACATTGATTATTTTCAAATAATTTAAGCTTTCTATTGTAATCTGATATCTTAGCGTTGCTATCAGCTGATCTTTGACCGAATTCAGTAGCTTTTAGCTTAATTCCATCAATTTTAGATTTGATTTCAGTATATTTATCTTGTCTTTCTCCTAATGTTACTTGCTTAATTGATATTTCTTCGTTTATTTCTTTAGATCTATCTTCTACTGCTTCGTTCAGTTTCTCTCTAAGTTCAGTAAGCTGATTAATCGATTTTTCTAGTAAGATATTATTCTTATTGATCCCACTGTCTAATATTTCTAGTTGTTTTTTATTTTCCTTTAGATCATCTTTGATATTTGTCTTCATATCAGTTAGAAGATCTATTCCAAACATTGGATCTACTATCTTTCTTTTATCTGCAGCGCTTAAATTAACAAATGATTTGAAATCGTCAAATGATAGACTAATAGTGTTGCAAAATATCGGAAAATTTAATCCAAGTAATTCATATTCTACAAAGTCATCCACCTTTCTCTTATCTGGAAGATTATAAGGAACATCATTAATTTTAATTGAGCTAAAGTTTGGATCTATTCCACGTTCAATAACAACTCGATCTCCTTTTGAAGTTTCAAATTCATTATACGTATAACAATTCTTATTTCTCCAGTTTGGAATGTCTTTCATCTTACGAATAGCAGATTTTCCATATGCAGATACGGTTAATGCTTCTTTTATTGAACTCTTACCTGAGCCATTCTCTCCTTGAACGTGGACCAAAGTTGGCTCCGTATTGAAGGTGTATTCTTGAACCATATTGCCATACGACAATAGATTCTTCCATCTCATTTTTACAAATTTCATTATTCGTAGTAATTTTTAGAGTTCTTAATTGTGTCGTGTATCTCTTTAAACTTAGAAGATACTTTAGCAGATAATTGTGAAGGTACTTCTCTTACTTTTAGATATTCATTCAATACGTCGAATATGTTATAGTCATATGAATCTTGAATAACTACTCCATCAACATCGGTTTCAGATGAATATGGATAAAATTCTATTTTTCTATGACCACTTCCCTGTATTAAATCAACAAATTGAGTTATTGGGAAAACTTTAGCAAGTTCACTATCGATTAATATATCTACATAGTTATTATTGAATAGGTATTTAACGTCAGCTAGCGTTTTATTAAGGATATCATTTGCGTTATATTTAACAAAACAAGGAGAGAATGTATTCTCAATAAACGTCTCGACTATCTCGGGACCTTCCATGTTTAGTTTATAGAATCCTTTAGTGTTACCGTTATCTCCGCGATCTAAGTGATATGGTGTCCCTATATAGTTCATGTTATCAGACTCCTGTCTAATATGAATATGTCCAGAATAAATCTTTTTAAATCCAGATAATTCGCTCTTATCCAATCCATGTTCTAATTTAGTCCATTTATTAAGTTGGAATTCTTTGATATCCGCGTGACATAATATATAATCCGCAATACCATTAAAGTGCTTTACTTTTCTAGATAATTCAGCGACATCATGCTCCCATGGTAACATTAAGAATTTATGCTTACCGTTGATGTTTAGAAGTTCTGGAGTTTCGTATACTTTTATATTATCAAATATACGATCTACATCCTTTAAAGAATGTACGTCGGTTCTATCTTTATAATAAACATCATGGTTTCCTAGAATAATATGAATTCCCTTTTTGAAAGTATTTGATAATATTTCAAAAATTTCATGAGAAGCGTTTGATATTCTAACATTCATTGATTCTCTAACGTGATTCCAGTCACCTGCCTGCATTAAAATATCTTTATCTGGATCGAATCCATCTTCGATTATCTTATCAAGGAACCATTTAATTAAAAATTCCCTTTGGATATCGAACCATTCATTGGAGTTATTCTTAACTCCAATGTGTAGATCTCCAAGTAAGTAAATATTTCTAATATTATTTAAATCCATTAATGTATTTTTCGTTTATTCATTTTTCCTTCTAGGAAACTATATTTCTTATTCAGTTCTTCTACTAGCTCAACTTGAATTTCAACATCTAAAGAATCAAATATTTTTTTGTAATCCTTTATTGGATCATTTGAGTTAACATTTAATATGGAAGATAGTGCTTCTAATACATAAATTGGATTATAAAATGATTCTGTTGATCCATCCCCGTCTTTACTAACTTCCAATATGTTCAGTATCTTAGAGAAACACCAATTGATCTCTTCTTTTGATAGTTTAAGTTTAGTATTTGAGTCCAGTTTATGTAATAAACTTCTTAGTTCTTTATTTCCTTCAATTAGTTTAAATATCTTAGTTAACCCTATATTATAATCTAGTGTTTCCTCATATTCATAGACATCCTTTAGATAATTATCTGCATAATTCGCATTTACTGAAATAGATTGACTATATTCATAGTCATCTTCTCGATATCCATCGGCTTGCTTATATCCATTGTTGAATATTTTATCATCCTTTATTTTCTGTCTTCTTAGTTTTTCTTTATCATCATTTGTCATGTGTTAATGATTATTTTAAATCTGACTAAATAGTGCGTCATAATCATCATCTGGCATTTCGGCAGTAGTCTTAGACATAATACCTGAATTATCAGTTAATGCTGACATTTGTGGCTGAGTAGCATGATTCATTTCTGCTCTTACTTGATCAACCATTCCTGCTCCACTATCGTCATCACTGTAATATTCGCTATTCATTCCAGATTCTTCTTCTAGTCTAAAGTGATCCTTATTCATAGCGTAAAATTTATAACTTTCTTCGTATCCGTTATCACGATTTGCGATAACTTTAATTTTCATTCTTCCTTCTAATGGACTTCTCATTAATCCATAAAGTGCATCTACTGTATGTACTAACCCGAACGATTCAGCAACTGAATCCATTCCTAAATCGAAGTTATCTACATCATCTCTTCTAATTTGAGTAGCTGATATAACGCACCATTCATTTCTCATTGCTACTCCTCTTAACTCCTCACATATACACTTTACCTTTTCATATAGACCAGCTTGATCTTTTATAGGTTTAAGTAAGTTTAGGTAATCTACGACAATAACTTTGAATTTCCTATTCAATTTTGTTTCAAGTCTAAGGAAATAATTTTCGATATCGATTGCAGTTGCTCCCCCTGTTGGGAACTCAACTATTTCTAAATGTCCAATATTCTTTCCTGAGTCCTTTAATTCCTGGATTCTCTTAGAAACTAATCCCATTTGAGTCTCATCATTGATATTCTCATATTCGTCCTTTGTAATATTAAGAATATTTGAACCGATACGTTTCATATAACTTCTATCAGCTAACTCAACTGTGACGAGACCTGTGTTATTTCCTGCTAGGAATGATCTGGCTGCACAATTTCCAAGGACCATAGAATTATGTGATAATATGCCATTGGTATACATTCTATGGTTATCATCATTTATTGCTAAGTCATACATAATTTCAGAATATCCTAATGACTCACATGATATAACTTCGTCTAATCCAGTTTCAGTTATTATAATATCTCCTGGCTTTAAATCTTTGGTAAATATTTCAGAATAATCTTCTAAAAATACAATATGATCATCGGCACATTTTAAAGAATAATCAGGTGTTTTAATTTCCCATACTTCATACTCAGGAGTAACCATGATATTAGCAATATCAGACCATCCGGTATCAGTTAATATTTCATAATCGCCTACTTCTTCAACGCTTGTATATTCTCTGCGTATATTATCACTTTTATTAATCATATATAAATTTTAAACATCTGTTAATTTCTTCTTCTGGATTATTATAATAATCACGTTCCCATATCGTAATTATTTTATACCCATATTGTTCCGCAAGTTTAATCTTATTATCATCATACTTCCATATCTCAAGAGCGGTCATCTTTTTAACACTATGATAATAATCCTTTTCGTATTTAAACGGATTACAGTGCCAGTAGTCTCCGTTGAATTCTATTATTTTCTTAGCATTTTTTAAAGTAAAGTCATATTTGAATGCTCCATTTTTATGTCTTATAAATTTTTCATCTTTACCACTTAATATTTCATATGAGTCATATAATTTACTTTCTAGTATTTTGAAAAATTTATCAGATACAATAGATGTTCCTCTTCCTATATAAGTATCTTTATTAAATACTTTAGCTTTCCATATATCCTGTCTATTATTCCATCGCTCTAGGCCGTTTTCTTCCCCGTACTTTTCAATACATATTTCTTTACTAAATGTAACTTGTCTATTTTTTAATCTGATCGCCGCTTCCTTTTTAGAATATCCTTTCTCTAGCCAGTATTCTATACAGCATGAGTTTCTTTTCTTAAACCATTCACTTCCTTCAGTTTCAAGTTTTTCCTTAAATTTATTTCTATTGTATTCCCCTTCATTCCATGCAAGTTTAATAGATTCTTCTTCTGAATGTCCTTTCTTTATCCAGAATTCTTTACAATACCTAGACATTGCCTTTAAATAATCGGGATCCTCTTTTACGTTTTTAGCAAATGTTTCTTTTACTCCTATCGCCATTTGTGCATTAGAATCATTCATCTTATTATTGGCATCTTCTAGACTTAATCCATTAACTTTCATTTGAAATTCAATAGAATTAGAAGCAAATGATTTTTTTCTAACTTCAGGAGTATTTAAATATTTTTTATATCCAAGTTTAATACCATTAAATTCCGTTTCCTCATTAGAGAATGGACATATTCCTTCTCCTTCCTTTTTATAGTATTTATCGTAATAATCTTTTATCTCAGGAGTCGATAGTTTATGCGACCCTCTAATATGACGCTGTATATTATACATACTAAATTCTTTATCACAAATTTTACAGACTTCCATATCTTTATTTTTATTTATCTATTTAGGCACGGCTAAATTAGGGAAACGTCTGCTAAACTCATATATTGTTATTTCTTCAACGATATTAGTAGTTTTGTTACGTATTTTCACTAACATATCGGAGGTCAGACATTTACCAACCTTCGGTCTTCCTTGGAATACTACTAATGTTTTAAGGTTCCATCCTCCACCTTGAGACTTATCAATAAATTCAAATCCAGATGGGGTTCCAATTTTAGCAATTTGAACGTGGGATTTTGGATCTAGGAAATTTAATCCATGTCCAGCATTACTAAAGCTTACTGATAATTTACCGTTTATATCATTTCTAATCTTATCAGTTATTGAATCGATATTCTCCGGATTAATAGACGCAGTTTTCAAGAACGCTATCATATCAAACATCGTCAAATTCAGATTCCTTAGAAGCACGAATGACTTCACATATTTGTATAGGAAGTCGTAATTATAATCTCTAAGATTGAATAAATACAATTCGTCGAATGCATCATCATCTATGAAATAATTATTAATTTCTAGATGTTTCTTTAGTTCGCTTCTATTTGGAATTTTGGAATGTTCCTTGAAAAACTTAAGAGCAAATTTATAGGCTTCATTTCGGTTTTCGCTACCAAAATATTTAGGAAGAATCATTGTGATCAACTCTTCTCTAGTAAGAGATGCATGATTATGAGGTTTTAGCTCATTCATGTCATTGTCTGGATTCAGTACGAAATTCCAAACCATCGTTTCTAGGGAGTCAATATTTTCTGCGAAATCTATCATTTACTTATGTTATAAAATTTATTAATCATTTTTTCGGTAATGTACATGGATTTGTTATTCGGTTCAATTAAGTTTAGTGATATCATCTCCTTTATTTTGGACACTACGTATTCTTTAAACGCATCATCATTTAATTTATCTCCAAATATATATTTTAAAGTTTTTGATGTAAACTTCATATTATCAAGACTAATAGTCTTTTTGTGATTGGATTCAATGACGCTAATTGTATACTTGATTAACTCAAACCCAATGGAGTCCATGTCAATAAAGGAATCCATTAGGTGCATATTAAGGTGATATTTAATTTGTATATCTTCTTTAATTTTGAGATTCATCTGCTGAGTTTTCAAGTTCATCTAATTCATTCTCAATTTGTAATTCTAATTGCTCGACCGCTTCGATATCAGCAAGCGAACTGTATTTGAATTTAGGCTGTATTACATTTATATCTAATTCATCGATAACTGCGTCAGTAAATACTCTGCTTGTGAATATTTCTCTCCATGGAACAACATCTCCATTACATCTAAGAATAAAATTACGAGCTGATGCTTTAGGTAAGAAATAGAATTTCTCTTCATCTACTGTGAATTCAGAACATGATTCAGCTTCTGCTCCTTTTAGTTTTCCAAATTCCTTCTCAGTTAATTTGTTTCCTCTTTCTACTCCACAATTTTCCCATGATAGATAATCTTGTAATCCAACATATGGATTCATACCCTTGTGGAATGAAATATGGATTTCAATCTTTTCAGGTTTAGCAATACGGTTCTTATCAGTTAAACATCTAACCTTTACACCAGTTCTATCTTTTCCAGTTTCATCTGACGATACATCATCTTCTGCTTTCAATGCTCCTTTAGATAACATCAATACAACTGATGCAGAGTATAAAGGACCAGATCCTCCACTCATTGCCTTTGGAGTATATTGATCCATACTTGCATATGTATGAGATGTGAAAATCAATGGAATTTTTAAATTGGATAATTCTAATGTAAATGACTTGAATAATTGTCTAAGTTCTTTTGCTCTAAGGCCCATATCCTGAGCATTACTTCCCTTTGCTCTATCTTCAACTTCCTTATTAGTTTCAAGATGAGTAAGTGAATCAACGATTAACATTATTTTAATGTCTGGATTCTCTTCCTTCATTTTAACAATATCGTGGATAAAGAATTTAACTTCTGATATAACACCGATTCTTTTGTAATTCAAAAGATCCATATTAATTCCAAAGTTAGCGAAATCCTTTTTATCTAATGCTCCCTCTGTATCTATATAGAATACTGCGTAATCCATAATTTGAGCGTTTTTAATTGCGTTTAGACAAAGGAATGTTTTACCGGTTCCTGAGTCTCCTCCTATTCCTAAGCTTCTTGCGTTTGGATATCCTCCTTTAAGGGAGCCTGACATTTGAGCATTTAATAGATAATTCCCAGTTGGAATAAATTCCGTGACGTCTGAGAATCCCATAAGTTTTACTCTTTTCTTGGTGATATTTTCCAGCTTATCATTAAATCTGCTAAATGCCGATATTAAATCTTTAGTATTTGACATAGTATTCTTCTTTTTAATAATATTCTACTACGGAATACCCGAAAGTTTTGTTATTCTACATATGAAATTAATAGAAGCGAGGCAGACATTGCTAATGAATCTTCGATGTCCCCTCTTAAAACCCTGGTCAACTTTATCTTGTCCAAGATATATAATTTTTTATCCTTTTCGTCATCAGATAAATCAATAGAAAATCCATTAAGATCCTTTGAATGATTATCTAAATTTAACCCATAGCATTTGTATGTTTTTGAGAACGGTAAATTATGTTTTATGTTTCCTAAAAAGTAAAGATCGTTAACATCAGCGTCTACTCCTAGCTCTCCATTGACTAATTCATGTAGCTCTTCAAACATAGTATCTGTGTTTTCTTTAAAATCTGAAGTAATGCACGTGTGTCCTTGGTCATTACTTAAATAATCAACGTACCGTGCGAGATATACGTTTTTCACTTTGTCACCTTGTGTATCGAATGGAATTAAACATATTCCATCTACATCACATACAACACGTCTTAAATTAGACTTGCCATTTGACATACTAACAACACGGTATTTACCATCTTGATATTCTTCCTTTGATTCGAATTTACTCTTTTCCATCAACTTCTGTTAGATTTACCTCAGGGGTAGATGCCTTCGGTGTAGTCTTCTTAGGATCAAGCATTTTAGTGATTGATTCATTTACTACACTATTATTTATCATTGATGTTACGTATTTAGACAATTGGTCTATAAATACATCTTTATCTTCAGCACTGCTATACATCATTTTTAAAAGCTTTTTATCTGGCATTTTAATATTGACTTTGATTGTAAGTTCAGTTTCATCTGAATTAAACATTGCGAATGGATTTACAATAGGAGCAGCAGCAACATGAGCAGCGATTGGTGAGATTGGTAATCCAGTTTTAGTGTCAAAATTAGCAGTTGGAACATTTGGTGCAACCACTGGTTCTCTTGCTGGTATCACTTCTCCATTTTCAAGTTTAGTTTCAGGCAATCCAGTTGGAGGTTTAGTTTTGTATATCGCGTCAACTTCTTCTCTACTCATTGGAGGCATATCACCGTGAATCATCATTAGCTTATTGTTAATTTCCTTAACATTTACTTGAGATCCATCATCGAATATTGCCATCACTTGTCCAGTTGGAGTAGGTCTAAGATCTCTGACCTTAACGACTTTACCTTTTAATTCAGGTCGATCTGTTTTAATCCATTGAAATTGTTGGCCTGCAAAATTTTGCTGATAACTTATTAATTGTTCTTCTGAAATCATATCTTTTTTATTTTTTTGTAGAATATTTTGAATCCACTTTTTTAATTTCATATTTATAGTGATTTTTGAATGTAGAAGTAGATATCCATTCAATATTTTTCATATATATCGTATACATCATTTTCTATTGAATTTTAAATCTTTAATTTCGTCCTGTGTAGTTATCCTAGCATTGTATAATCTATCTAGAATAACTCGAGCAACCGAGTCCTTTTGACTATCGAATAGTGTATCATTCTTAGTTGTAATTTCAGTTCCGTTGGTTTTAACCATTCCGATTTTTCCAAGGTAAGCAGATGGACAACAGTTGAATTGCATCTGAATATTAGGGTACATAGATTTGAAATCATAACATGACACATATTTATAATATCCAGGAACTGGTGGCATTACGTATGCTCCAGCATAAGTTGAATCCTCTTCTCCATCATCGGATTTACTTTCATATCCTTTCTTAAGCATCTTTAATCCTGAATTTAGAAATTGGCGACACATTAGAACCTCGGTAATATGAACCGGACTGAATACTTTATTTACTTCAACTTCTGCGACGTTTGCAGTAGAGAATGCTACTTCTAATAATCCAAATTTATCTTCTAATAATTTAACAAGGATATTATCAATGATATTATAGAGTGTAAACATATACACATCTTGTTGGAATTCTCTAAAGCTTTTATATGGATGCTTTAATTTAGAAGTATTTAATGCTTTGGTCGCAATATAATCAAGAGTATAATTCTCAACTACTTTATAAGGCTTATATCCTGGATCAATGAACAGTTGCATATAATCTACGATACCCATGTGAGTAGGTAATTTATGACGCTTGGAGAATGTTTTTCTAGATGTCATATTCTGTAATGAATCAACTCCTATTTTAGAAGTTCGATTCATTAGGTACTGCCAGTCAAAGTCAATAACATTCCATCCTGTTAAAAATGGTTGCCTAGGTAATACTTGATGGAAATAGAATTCTAATAATTCCTTTTCACTATTAAAAAATTTATGCTTGATTGTGAAGTTCTGATCTAATATCTTTCTATCCCTTGGATCATGTGGAATTGTGTTCTTAAAGTACTCATTTACTTCAATTTCCATTCTACTTATATCATCATCACTTAATCCATCTGGATGCTCTTCTGAGTCCATGATTGATAGAACATAATTTACTCCCTCTTCATTACAAAATGATATCATACCAACTGGCATTTTAACCTCTTCAGGTTTTGGAAATTCATCACTTGTTAATTTAATCTCGATATCAATGTAGTCCTTTCTTGGGAAATTATCGAAGTTATAGATTAGAGCTTTTTCATCTGGAGATAATTTATCGATAATTAACTCTTCTAATCTAGTTCGAGTCAGCCATTTAGGATCTGATGATTCCTGTTTAATGAATGTACCGTCCCAGTTTTTATACTGAGATGGTCGGTTGTGTTGTACCCAATTAAATATTTCATGATCAGCTAAACGCTTTCGTATATATGCTATTTTTCCATCTGCATCATAATACGAAATCATTAAATCGTGATCCTGTACCTCTACTCCAATTATCATATTTTAAAATTTAGGAATGAACATTTCATTTACGTGATTACATGATGCACATGCTATTACCGGAATTGGCGTGATGCTATCTTTATCGCTTCCAGTAACGAATTTTGATACTTTCTTCATCATTATTTTTTCTTCAAATACTAGCCCTTCGCAGTTCTCGCATTTAACGTCTTCTGCTTCCCTTAGATGTGCATTTGGATTTGGTATTTGATCCTCATATCCTGTATTCGAGTTGTCTCCTCCCATGTGCATATTATCAATTTTTTTACGTTACTGTACTTAATTATACAATTAGGTACTATCAATTAGTTTATTATACTGTGGTACGGCTGCTCGGATCTTCAAAATTAGATATTTTTTAGGTTTATTATAGATTGTATTGAATAAATAATAAAAAAATATCTTTGAAAAATGGCCGAACGAATGATCAATTTAAATAATTACAAGGCAAGTGGTGTATATACCATAGAGATAGATGAAAGTGCTAACGTAGCTCTTCCATTGACATCAGGGAGACTTGTAGTAGGTTCAAGCAGAGTTGGACCGTTCAACACGATCGTTTTAGTTAACGATTTAAGAACACTAAAAGCAGTATTTGGGGAAATAGACCCGAAACTGGAAAAAGCTGGTGGATTTTTCCACAGATCAATAGAAGTAGCGCTTAGAGAAGGTCCAGTATTTGCATTGAATGTATTACCACTGGACACTGAAACAGATATAAATTTAAACTTAGATCAAGCTACGTTTACAACGTTTAATACAGAAGCATCTGCGAATAACGAGGGTGGAAATCCTTTAACAAATCCAATGGTTAACTTCTTCAATAAGAGAAGACTATGGTTTGCTGATGCAGAAGAACTTAATAAAACTAAGAATTTAGTTACAGGTGATGATTTTATTACTAATCCAGGTGGATTTGGAAATTCATCAATTGCGTCTAATAAATTATTATCTTTTGTTAACACAGGAAAAACGAATACGACGGTATGGGTAAGAAAAGCATCTACAACTGGATTTGACATCACGGCTAAAGAATGGTACAATACTATTGGAGGTGGAGAAGAAATTCAATTCCCTGCTTATGTTAATAATGACGATTTCATCTCAGATTACATGGTTGAAGTAATGATGGTAACTGGAGACTGGAATAACTACTTAAAGTTATCTAAGGATCCTATTTACAAACAATTCTTTGATGCATCTGGTTTAATCGATTCTAAAACTGCAGACTTCTTTTCATTAAGAGAAATTAAAGTTGTTAGTAGAACAGTTGGATGTTTAATCCCAGACTTCTTAGATCAAACTGGAAATTCAATTTCAATTGATAGATTAGTTAATAGGTCATTCCCAACAACTGGAATAATGTGTGCTATCGATGCTGATAAATTAGATCTTATGGATCTTGAGAATACGGCATTTAATGATATTGAAGTAGATACG
>Ga0209390_10001594_pt1 | contig 43165 bp, 45 predicted proteins | sample BON01_FD_187212 | JGI IMG/M metagenome (GOLD analysis project Ga0209390, IMG submission 187212) | Freshwater microbial communities from Lake Bonney liftoff mats and glacier meltwater in Antarctica - BON-01 (SPAdes) (version 2) | ecosystem: Environmental > Aquatic > Freshwater > Ice > Glacier...
CACGTGGCTTTTTCTATTTTTACCTTCGGCTGCATTAAGTTGAAGCTGGCCAGCCGGCCATGGAGGCTATATAAAATTAAGTCTTTTTTATTTATCTAGAGTGTTGCGCTTCGCAGTTGAATGGGCCTATAAAAACAATTACCATCAAATTTAAAATTCAAACAACTGATTTGAGAATGATTATTACAACTATCAGCTTGTACTGTAAGATTTTCTTTGGTCTTAAATTTATTACGAAATTCAACTGATTTACATGTAAGCAAAGCTACTTGAGCTTCTACAGCTTTTTGAAATATAAATTCATGTTGAGTTTGTATAGTAAGTAAATTTGTTTTTATAGGACTTTTTAATGAAAAATCATATGGCTGGTCAACTTGTTCTATAAAATAGACCCTGTTGTGGTCGGTAGTCAAATGACCGATAAGCTTTCCATTAGATTGAAAATGAGTAACGAACATTCCTTGTGGTAAATTTGAGAAATCCAAAGGAAGTACATTATCAACTTCAAGGTCTAAATCTATTTTTCTATGCTTAAATACAGATAAGGTAGAATCTAATACTAACTTTTCTTCACTATGATCTTGATCTTGATCAAGAATTTCATGATTGTTAATAATGTCTGGTCCAGCCTGTATTTCTGTTAAAAAATAGATCGACAGAATAAAACTAAATAACACCCGAGGCTTTAATTTTAAATAAAATAATAACATGAGATTAACCTAATATTGTTGGGGTAACTATGATTGAACTGTTACCAAGAAAATCTAATGATTCAACAATATTTTGAGAAAATCCAAGTCCCAAGATAATAAATAAACATGATAGTAAAATTTCAAAATTGCTTTTAAAATAATTTACTTTGGTATTGAGATATACATTTTTGAACATCATTAGATTGATGCTATGCAATAACTGTGTTGTATGCAATGCCGACATAAGGTAGATATGCTGGAGTTCCATAAATAATTCCGATTGTAAAAAGTCTTTTTTGATATTTCATCACTTTTTACTACTCTCTTTAAAACATATTTTCGATGTTTTCTTTCATTGATTACATAATTAATATTTTTGTCTGAAGCTTATTATTATTATTTTTAACACATGCTTTCAATACAGTCAATTGTGTTTTTTTAAATAAATTACACATAGAACTAATTTCAAATTATCGAATCAATCACCACTTTCAAGGTTTTCTATTTGTCTTAGAGCAAGACCTAGTCACTCCATCTACTTGAAAAGTAACTATTCCACGATGACTACTTTAGACCAAAATCTTGAAATAAAAGATTCTATTTTATAAAATACATGCATATCTGTAACATTTTTTTTGCAAAAATAGCATTTGTAACATTAAGATAATAGTCGAAAATTAAACATTTTCAGAATATAAAAAATTATAATTAATCTTGATTTTAAGAAAATCAGAAGCAGATACAAGTATAAAAGATACATTTGGTAATACAGCATATAATTATTGTACTACTACAAGAATGCAATCGTTATTTTCAAAATAATTACTTATTAATTAGATACAACCACCAAACACTAAAAGATATAATTGGTGCAACCCAATTAACAATAAAATTTATTGATATATCTTTATTGTTAAATTTATGAAATTGCTGTTTTGGAAAAAAAATCTTTATGGTTAACACAATCAAAAAAGTTGCAATCCATGTATGCATCTCTTGATTCATTATTTATATCCTAGCATATGAATTTTTATATAATAAAGTATAAACAAAACACATATCCCTATAACATATAGTGTATACCATTTGTACATCAACAAATCCTTATTATTTATACTGGACCAGTAGCAACACCTACAACTAATCCCCCTGCTATAGCACCTACCTGTACAGCACCAGCTAAAGGACTACGATTAGCACACACCAATTACTAACTAATTCGATACAACAAGATACTTAAAAATACAAGAATTCCAATCCAATCAACAAAAAATGCTATCAATTTATTTTTATTATCTACTTTATTGAATTTATGCTGCGATAAAAAAAAATTCACTGTTATTACAACCAATGCAGTTGCAATCCATGTATGCATCTCTTGAGTCATTATTTATATCCTCGTATATGAACTTTTATATAATAAGAGATAGCAACTCCACGCATTGCTATCATGTATAACGTATACCATTTGTACATCAACAAATCCTCATTTTAAATACTAGTCCTGTAGAAACACCAACAATTAATTCTCCTGCTATAGCAGCTGTATTTATAGCAACATCAAAAACAATGCTCTTTTCAATAATTTAATAATTGAGTATTATTAAATTATAAAACTTTTCTACTATCTTTCACTTACGAAAAAAATTAAAAATGAAATTTAAAAATTTATATTTTCTACTCTTACTACAACCTTTCATTATACATGCCAACTTACTTCATGATGCAGTAAAAAATAGTGATATTGAATCAACTACAAAACTTCTTTCAACGATAGATATCAACACACAAGATGCTAACGGATTAACAGCTTTACACCATGCAGAGTCTCCAATAATTGCACAGTTACTTATTAATGCTGGAGCTGATGTTAACATTCAAGATGAAGATGGAAATACTCCATTACATCATATCATTATTTATGAATTTTTTTATGATGATGAGATTGAAGAAATTAATGAATACAAAGAACTTATAACGCTCTTAATTCAATCACAGAAAGATTTAAACATACGTAACAATCGAGAAGAAACTCCATTACTTACATCTTTGATAGAACAATCTCATATAGCTTCAAAATTACTTCTTACCTTCTCTGAAGGTGTTGATATTGATGCTCAAGATGATGGATTTATTACAGCTCTACATATTGCAGCATTGGATAATGCTTTAGAGATTGCACAACTTCTTATTCAAGCTGGTGCCAACATAAACAACTGTAGCAATCCTGATAATGTAACTTCATTGCATATTGCTATTGTACAAAATTCTTTCGAAGTTGCTGAGTTACTTATAGAATCAGGAGCAGATACAAGTATAAAAGATGCATTTGGTAATACAGCATATAATTATTGTACTACTACAAAAATGCAATCGTTATTTTCAAAATAATTAATAAAAAATAATCATTCGCCGATTCAATAAAAACATAGAAAAAGATATTAATAAACTTGAAAAAATAGAACGTATAATTACCACGGATATATTCAACTTCATAGAGCCACATCATGATCAAAAACATTGTGACTTGAACAAGCGATAAGACTAAAACTCATTGAGTAGATAAAGAGATTAATCCCCATCTACTCAATTTTAAATCCTGTTTAAATTCAAAATATTAGAAAGATCCTGAGACTACCCTAAAATAATTACTTATTAATTAGATACAGCCACCAAATACTAAAAGATATAATTGGTGCAACCCAATTAACAATAAAATTTATTGATATATCTTTATTGTTAAATTTATGAAATTGCTGTTTTGGAAAAAAAATCTTTATGGTTAACACAATCAAGAAAGTTGCAATCCATGTATGCATCTCTTGATTCATTATTTATATCCTAGCATATGAATTTTTATATAATAAAGTATAAACAAAACACATATCCCTATAACATATAGTGTATACCATTTGTACATCAACAAATCCTTATTGTTTATACTGGACCAGTAGCAACACCTACAACTAATCCCCCTGCTATAGCACCTACCTGTACAGCACCAGCTAAAGGAACTGTAGTCCAATGATACCATAGTGGCATGACTACAAAAGAAGCTGGACCAGTAACAACTGTTAACAATCCTGAAACCCCCGCATAAGCTAAGACAACTGAGCTTGCTCCCAAATAACATCCTATAGTAGCTCCCAGAGGTCCATTATGAACTAAATACTTACCGTCAGAAGCTAAAAAGTTATGCTGATTATCAACAGTGATAAGATACATAACATTTTTGTTTTCATTTTTTTCAATATTAATGACAGCAATTCTTTCTAAATCTTCATTTAAGAAAAAGTCACCTTCTTTGAGATCTTGAGCGCATACCCATTGATTTTCAACAGGCAAATAAAAACGTTCCATCAAACCCGTGATAACTACGATATTATCTTCAGTAGTTATATTCATTGTTGCATCTACCATAAAAGCATATACACCTTTAATATGATTTATTTCGGGTTCAAGATTGCTGTTATAGCAAATAACTTCATCTCCAACATGTAATTCTTTAATAGATTTCAAACGACCACTTGATGTTGTAACTAAAGTGCTGCCATCAAATCCACTTGCAGCAATAAAAGAAAAACTAAAAAGACATAGTAATGTAAAAGCTTGAGCCTTGAGGTTGTTTTTGATCATATGTAATTTAAGCACAAGGTAGATATGCTGTAATTTCATAAAAGATTCCTAAAATTAAAAAGTAAGTTATTGTGATTAATCTTCTTTTTACTACTCTCTTAAAAAATTAACGTTATTTTTCCTTTCATATCTTATATTATTATTTTAAACACCCAAGTTCATTATTGTTATCATTTCTAACATATACTTTTCATGTCGTCAATTGTGTTTTTTTAAATAAATCACAGATAGAACTAATTTCAAATTATCGAATCAATCACCACTTTCAAGGTTTTCTATTTGTCTTAGAGCAAGACCTAGTCACTCCACCTACTTGAAAAGTAACTATTCCACGATGACTACTTTAGACCAAAAGCTTGAAATAAAAGATTCTATTTTATAAAATACATGCATATCTGTAACATTTTTTTTGCAAAAATAGCATTTGTAACATTAAGATAATAGTCGAAAATTAAACATTTTCAGAATGTAAAAAATTATAATTAATCTTAATTTCAATAAAAAAGAGCAACTATGAAAAGTTGCTCTTTTTTATTGAAATTAAGAAATTGATTAAAACCTAAATTTTCTTTTTTGATCCTTCAATTGAACTTAACATTGTACCTGGAATTGATGATATCTTATTGATTTGCAATCCTGCAGCTGCAAACAACTTTTCAAAATCTTTTTCTGTTCTTTCTTTGCCACCAAAGACAACCATCATAATAACATCAATATCTTTACTAATATCATATTTAGAATCATCTGGTACAATACAATCAAAAACAACAATTTCTGAATCATCATGCATTACAGCTGCACAATTTTGTAAAATTCGTACACAAATTTCATCATTCCAATCATGTAAAATTCGTTTAAGAAGATAAAGATCACCACCAGATACAACATTTTCCAAAAAGCTACCCGTAACAACCTTAGTTCGATTAACTAAATCATGCTCAACAAAATAGTTATCAGCCATTTCTTCTAAATGAGGTAATTCATAAAGAACACCTTTAATATTTTCATTCTTATCTAAAATCTGAGCAATGAGCCCACCAACTCCACCACCAACATCAACTACAACAGGAAAGGAAGTGAAATCAAAATGAGATGAAACCTGTTTGTTTTCAGTATCAGAAAATGTTGCCATGCCACGATCAAACTGCTCAGATTTTTCTTTATCACGTGCAATAAAGTCAAAATAACCACATCCATATAAATGATTGAATGTTGGCTTACCTGTCTTAATCGAATAACTCATGTGAGCATAAGAATTCCAACGAGTTGAATCTTCATGCAATAAAAATCCATGCATAGATTGAGAATGTCCTATCGTTATTAACTCAGCCAGATCATTTAAAGCAAACTTATCATCTTTTTGAATAAATACACCATGGGAAACTAACATACGAAGCAATCTAAAAACTGCATCTCCATCAAGATTCAAATTATTAGCAATTTCATATGCTGTTTTTGGTCCATTAACTAATTCATCTGCAATCTGTAATTCTGCTATAACATACAATGCTCTCGAAACCAGAAATCCATCTACGAGCCTCACCAATTTATCAACAGGATTTTGAGAGGAAGAGTATTGCAGGACTAAATTCATAGTAATCATACCAAAAAAAAATGCCCCACTAACCAAACTTATTATAAAAATATTTTTCATGTTTTATATTTTCTTAGATCAAATTATACTGTTTTAAATTTTTAATAATATCTTCAAGAGAACCGTTAATATGATGGTTCATTAACTTTTGAGCTTTTTCAACATTGCCTTGTAACACCTCCTGAACCAACTCTTGATGATCTTGATGATTAACAGATAAATCATCAAGATGAAACTGGTAAGACATTTTGCAATATCGATTAAATTTAAGATACAAGTTATGACGAATATCAAGTAATGTTGCCGACCGACAACCCGAAATCAATGCGAGGTGAAAATCATAATTTCGCTCAAGCCAAACATCTGGAGATGAGATACTTTGCTGATTTTCAACGAGCGATAATTTATACAACATTCCAATAATATTTGCTTGCCATTCATCATCACCTTTTTGCATAGCAAGACCAAGTGCTAAATTTTCGATCTGAGTAAATGTTTGATAAATATCACGAATATCAGACTCCGAAGTTTCTGCAACATAAAATCCTTTATTGTCTTTCATCTGTACTAATCCAGATGTTACCAATCGTGACAATGCTTCTCTAACAGGACTTTGCCCAACTAACAGTCGATCTTTCAGATACGTAACTTTTAACTTCTCACCAGGTTTAAGCACTCCTTGCACAATATCATTAAGTAACTGATCATAACATTGCTGAGCAAGTGTTCCATCAGAACTTAATTCAATTATTTTTTCCATATTAATTCCTTTAATATTTAAATCTTACAAACTTAACTTTACAGATAAAAACAAGTTTTGTCGATAAAATAATTATATAAAATGAATGCGAAACTATTTGCAAAGTCAGATCTAAACTCATACACTTTTACCATTCAATCCATTGAAGACTCTGGTAAAAGTCTTATGGCAATAAAATTTATAAATATGCTCAAAATGAAATGAATCAATTTATGAATAAATTTATATTAATAATGATAATAGCTACAAGTTCAAGTATCACTCATGCTAGTAATAATAATCACTATCGATCATCTCCATCAAAAAAATTAACTTATCAAGATTCGATAAAACAACTACTTGAAAATAAAAAAAATAAAGACTTAATAAATAAAAATATTGAAAAAGATATTAATAAACTTGAAAAAATAGAACTTAAATTTTCTTGTTATGAAATAGAAAAAGCTATCAGACTCAAAAAAGCAGAACGTATAATTACCACAGACATATTCAACTTTATAGAGACACATAATGATCTAAACAATCTTAACAACAATATTAGGTTAGCAATATTACTAAATGAGATGAAATTTATAGCAAAAAATACAACTGCAATACTTCCTACAATAAAACGCCTGGAAAAAGAATACGATGCTATCGTTGCAATAGAACCCGACGCTTCTTATTATTGCAACATTTCTTAAGTAATAAATAAGAGCAACTGTAAAAAGTTGCTCTTATTTATTACTTAAATATTTTTTTATTTTTTTAAAATCTTGCTAAAGAAAAACATGAAGTTGGCTCCATAGGAATTTCATATCTTATAGAGTCAGATATATCACAAGTCGTCGTTACTCCAACAGCAGCGACAACGGTAAGAGGGATTGCACAAAGTGCAATAACTGAACCAACTCCCAAAGAAAATGCCCCGGCCATACCAATTGCCATAGCACTAGATCCACCTGCTGCGGATGCTACACATGCAACAATCAAAACAGTAAAAGCTATCCATGCGATTGGAAGTGCTAAAATAATTAAAGCTTTAAACCATCTCGCGCTACTCAACTGATATTTATATTCTTCAGTATTAATGATTCTATCCGTTAAACTATTTAATTTTGCTATGAGCCAATGAATCTTTATTACAAGTTCATCTGACACAACCTGTTTAATAGATAATGACTTGAGACGGCGTAGGTCCAAAGAAATTTTCTTAATGAATTTATATAAATTATTATTCGGCATCATTGATAATCCAGAAATTTCTAACTGAGAAAGAGTAAGATTAATAATTTCCTGATTAGATTCATCAATTGCATGATAAAAATTAGCAATTTCATAATATTTCAGAAGAACATAATATCTACTTGCATGATTTTCTACAAATTCTTGAAGAACCTGTAAATTATTCTTTTCAGTTTTTAATCCATTCTGTTTAGAAATGAGCCGTTGTGCGTCTTGCAATGATCGCTTAAAGTTTTTTATATCTTTTTTTTGATACAAACCGTTTGAATTAAAAAATCTAAAAACATCTTGATCCTTAACAAATTGAGTCAAATCTAAGCTTGTTACAAAATCAATAGTTTCTCTATGCGGTGCAATCAGATCTGATATAGACCATTGTTCATTGTTTTTTGCATTAATAATGCATGAAAATGCAAAGATGCAAAATAAAGATAGTTTTTTCATAGGAGATCCATTCTAATTAAAGTACATATAGAAATTATATTTAAAATTCAATAATAACTTCTATATATATTTAATCAAATGGGTCGTATCATTTTGAGATTAATATTAAAATAAAGTATCATTCACCATGATTTTTCTGGCATTGCAACTTCTCTAACAACAGATATCTATCATCTCAAAATGAGAATATCAACCTGAAATTGAATATAAAAACATTCATAAATTTTGATAGCATTTTTCTAAATAGCTGGATAAACTAATGGCACAGTTTGAGATGGTATAAAAGGAGTGCTATGAAAAAAATATTAGAAGTAGCTAAAAACATGCGTCAACATGCTTATGTACCTCATTCTAACTTCAGAGTTGGAGCAGCTTTACTAACTGAAGATGGTACAATTGTTGGTGGATGTAATATAGAATCAGATTCGTATGGTCTTACTATTTGTGCAGAAAGAAATGCAATATTTTCTGCTATTGCTCAAGGACACCAAAAGTTCAAATCTCTTGCTGTTGTAACAACTATTCAAGGAACTCCATGCGGAGCTTGTCGACAAATCATAGCTGAACATTGTGGTAATATTTCAGTCGTTACTGCCGATCTTGCTGGTAATCAAACAAACTTTACAGCTTATGAATTATTACCTCATCACTTTTCTTTAGCAAAACCAGTTGATTCTAAGACTCAAGAAGCCTATGAATAATATTACCTTTAAAAAATTAAACGAACTATGGTTACAACTAACAATTATAAAAAGAACATCTCAACTTTTTATAATAATGAATATCGTGACCGGGTGCTACGCAAAAGAAATCATTGATTATAATGCTATTATTCAACCCTGTGTTAATAGTTGGAAAAATGACTGTATTTCACAGTTATCAACCGAAGATATTATTATAATTACTGATACAATATTATTAAGCTACCAAGTAGTCCAGGCATCGATTATGATGTTACAAGCTCGTTTAGTAATCCAATCAGAGCTTTTCAATATTGTAACACTCTCGATTAATGATACATTCGATGTCAGAATTCAAGCTCAAAATAATGATTTAACTGCAATGAAAGATTCTATAAAAACGATTGAAGAATCACAAGAACAGATGAAATTTGCATACGATACCTTAAAAAAGTTTGGTCCACTTCTTATTAATATAGATCCGAGCACTATACAATTTTTCATATCTAACCTTAAAGGTGTCATTCTGAATTGGGCAAAAACTCAACATGAGACGATTACTGATTTACAAGCAGTTCAACAAGAGTTCATGACCACGGCAGACCTGTTTTCGAATATACGAAACATATTTGATGTTATCATTACAACTGAACCTGTTGAACACAGCCATTTGCTTCACGGAGCAAATAGTATAACCGGAATGTATAAAAAAATAGAAGATACCCTAGCTCGTCTGACCATAACTCGACAGGATGGACTTGCTAATCTAGAGACCTTATTGACTCTGTTCTTTAAACATCATTATGAAGTCTTATACAATCACTTACAAATGAATAATATTGATGAAATAATATTACAATCAACCCTTGATCACAAACTTCCAAATCCACAAAATATCTTTTTATTACCTTCGTAATTATCTACAAATAAATGGTTGACCCGGTTGTTTTAAAAAGATCTGTTTGGTAAACTTTTATTATGATAACAATAATAATAAAGGAAGTTTTATGAACTTTAAACAAAAATTCTTATTGATTTTAGCATTAATACCTATAACAATAACTCCAAGTTCTGAATGGAATCAATTTAATTTCAATTTAAATAAAAAAGAAAGTAGCATACTTGTTGTATCAACAGCTGCTATTGCAACTGCTGGATATCTTTGTTATAAAAACCTCAACAAACCAACAAAACCTACCTTTTATGTTCAAAATCTAGCTGAAGAACATGCTGCATTTCCTTGCGACTTTCAGTGGGGAATTTCAACTTCAAGCACACAGTGCGAAGAGTCAAGCGAAAATAATAGTTGGTCAAAAGAATATCTTCAAACTATTTCTGGTAAAGAAAATTTACCTACTCCTGATTTTGCCTGTAAAAGTTTTGAACATTGGCAAGATGATATCGATAAAGTGATCCATTTAGGATGTAATAGTTATCGACTTTCAATTGAATGGAGCCGAGTTCAACCAACAGCCGATACTTTTGATGAGTCAGTTATTGAACATTATCTAAAAATAGTAAAATATTGCAAAGATCATAATATTTCACCAATGATATGTCTTCATCACTATTCAGACCCAATTTGGTTTATGAACAATGGTGGATTTGCTCAAGAAAAAAATATAGAAAAATTTGTAACATACTCTCAAAAAATCTATGAAAATCTAAGACCGTACGTTGGCCAATGGATTGTCATTAGTCAACCAGTTGCTTATGCAATCAAAGGTTATAAAGTTGCTATGCAACCCCCTTTCTTAAAAGATTCAGGTTTAGATGATACGGTTATGCTTAATTTATTTAAAGCACACATTGCGGTTTATGACATGATGCATGATATGTATGATACAACGAATATTGGTCAGGTACCAAAGGTTGGAATTTGTCATCAAATCGTACAGATGCAACCTGCACATGCTTACAACCCACTAGAAAGCCTGGTGACGACACTTGCTGACCGAATGAATAATCAATCACTTCTACGATTCTTCTCTAATGGACATTTAGAATCAATGATTCCTATGAAGGAGATTGCTTATATCCCCAATGCTCCAAAGAAATTTGATTTTTTTGCATTAAGTTATTACTCACCCCTTGCATTTAATTGGATAACACCTGGTGCACCTGTAGTTGCTGACGAATTACAAACTTTAGATGCATTAAGAGTTATTGATAAAGATGGTCTTTATGATGCAATTACACAAGCTGCTTCACTTGGAAAACCTGTTTATATTGTAGAAAATGGTATTAATCCAAAAACAGAAGAACAACGTGAGCTCTTACTTAATTCATATATTTCTGCAATTAAAAAAGCTTTAACCGATGGTTATGATGTTCGTGGTTATATGCATTGGACCTTAATGGATAATTATGAATGGGGATCTGTAAGCACAACTGGACAAGCCAAGGCTTTTGGATTATATAAAAATAGAATTACAGATCATGAAACCGGAGAATTACATTCAGATTTCAACGATCATGACACATTGCTTAAGCAAAGTGGCCAACACTATAAAAACATTATCCAAAAACAAACCGAATATTAAATATGAACAAATCACTTATTTTTATCTCTTTTTTTTATATTGATTTTTTGCTGCATGCAAAACAACCAATTACACTTTTTTGTCATGGAATTGTTGATAACAAAACCCAGATAAATCGTTATAAAAACTATGTTCAAGAACCGAGCATTGCATTTGATTTTCCGGATGTGCAAAAACCAAAAGGATGGAATTTTAATACTTTCCTTTTTAACAGCTCAGCTATTTTTAGTAAAAAGCCAATTAATAGATCATCCATGTTTATGGGACAAGATCAAGACATCACAACCTTAAAAGATCAAGTCGACATTAAGAAATCATATATTTTATATGGAATATCTCGAGGTGGTGCAACAGTTATTAATTATCTTGCACAGCACAACCCAAAAAATATTGCGGCCGTTATTATTGATGGATCACCTGCGGATATGATTTCAACAATTGATGCAATTCAATCTACAATTGGACATCGATTTATTACAGACCGAACAAAACAAAAACGAATGTTCAATATGCTTTTTCCAGCATATCCAATCGATAGCGTTCCTTCTCATGAAGCAATTAGTTCAATCAAAAATAAAAGCTTACCTATCTTCATAGTTCATAGTCATCAAGATACGAAAGTTCATATTGAATCTGCATGGCAATTTTATTGCGCTTTTAAAGAAGCTAAATTCACTCATGTATATTTATGTGAACTAGAAAATGGTCTTCATGCTTTGTATATGCATGGCATCGATAAAAACATCTATTTACATGCATTACATAGTTTTTACAAAAGACATGGACTTGCGTACAATCAAAAATATTCGATTATAAATCTGAAAGATTTACAGCCATCAGTTCATGAAATTGAAAAAAAATTAACAGAATATTATAAAGATTTGAAAACTGGATATCCAAAAAAAAGAAATAAAAAAAAGATTAATCATAATCATGTTTCTCATAAAAATAAAAAAATTAGTTTATCATTTCGATAATAAATAGATGATAAGTATCAACAAATCACCCTTTTGGTTTTCACTATTTTAAAAAAACAAGTTTATCGTTCATATACATTTGATCTGATATAAGCTATTATTTTATTTTTAAAATAGAATCCAAAATCAAAATTTGTTGGAAACTCATGATGAAGAAAATATCTTTGCCTTTACAGCTTATTATAGCATTAACAAGCGTTGCTTTATTTGGTAATTTACTGAATACAAATGTTATAAATTTCTTTTATAGCATCAGCCTTGTTTTTAAAGAATTCCTTGGTTTCTTATTACCATTCATAGTTTTTTCATTTATAACAACCGGTATTTTATCATTTAAAAAAAATGCACCACTTGTCCTTGGTATTTTACTTGCGTGTATTATTTTATCAAATTCGATTATTGCATTTTTCACCTACTTTGTAGGAATAACATTATTACCATTCCTTGCGGTAACAATTGATCAAAGCACATTAACTGAAACTAAAAATTTAATTCCTTTATTTAGCATTCAATTACCAACGCTGATCAAATCTGATTTAGCTATGCTTTTTGCTGTGTTTACAGGAATAACATTATCTTTTATTTCATTTCCATTCATACAAAAATCAATTGAAAAATTAAAATCAACAGTTGAAATAATTATGAGCAAACTGTTTATTCCAATATTACCTTTATATATTTTTGGATTCATTTTAGAAATAAATCATCAAGGTATATTTATTCAATTATTCAAAACCTACGGAAAAGCATTTGCACTGATTATTTTCCTACAAATCATCGTACTGTTTTTAATATATTTCATTGCTGCAGGATTTAAACTTACTCAAACTATAAATTATATTAAGACTGCGATTCCATCATACTTAACAGCATTTGGTACGATGTCGAGTACCGCAACAATTCCAGTTACCGTGAAATGTGCAGAAAAAAACACTGGCAATCCTGGTTTGTCGGCAATGGCATCGCCAATTTTAGCCAATATTCATTTGGTTGGAGATGCTGTTAGCACACCAATTTTAGCACTTATAACACTTTTCATCTTCAAGGGAACTTCACCTGACCTAGCTGCTTACTCTGTTTTTGTTGGTTACTTTTGTATCAACATGCTTGCGGTTGCCGGAATCCCTGGTGGTGGCATTATCGTAATGATCCCAATTTTAAAATTAATTCTTGGATTTGATGATGTTATGATTAGTATTATTACAACACTTTATTTATTACAAGATGGTCTTGGAACTGCTGGTAATGTTATGGGTGACGGAGCTCTCATGATTATTGTTAATAAAATTTTAAAACGCTTTAAAATAACCTCATAAGAATTTTGAAGAAAGTATTTTCATGATTTTTATTAGCAAAAGATTTATACGATACTTTGATTGGGTTAGTTTTTTCCTTGTACTTGCAATTGCAATTGTAGGAATATCTTTCGTATACAGTGCAACATTTCGAATTTCAACCGAGACATCCATATTTTTCAAAAAACAATTTTTTGGATTACTATCCGGTATCATTATTTATTTTGTATGTAGCATGTTCGATTACCGAACCGTATGTCGAGTTGGTTATCTCCTCTATTTCGTATCAATTGGAATTCTCATATTCACCATGCTTAAAGGCTCAATTGGAATGGGTGCACAACGATGGATAGATCTTGGTCTGTTTAAATTTCAACCCTCTGAATTGAGTAAACTTTTTTTTCCAATGTTCGTTACCTACTATTTTTTAAATGACCGTAAAGTAAATGAACCTGAGCAACAAGATTTTATTATTCCGGTTGCTATTATGCTTATCAGCGCAATATTGATCCTCAAACAACCAGACCTTGGAACATCCCTGATTCTTATGTTTTCAGGATCAATTATGTTTTGGTTTACCGGTCTTTCTCGAAACTTTTTTATAACCATTGGAATGATGCTTATAATAACCATGCCAATATCATGGAAATGTTTAAAGACTTATCAAAAAAAACGTGTCTTAGTTTTTCTTGGTTATGGTTCCCAACAAAAAGAAAGATACCAGATCGAACAGTCTAAAATTGCGATTGGATCCGGAGGGTTTTGGGGCAAAGGATTTTTAAAAGGTACACAAAATAAACTTTCATTTTTACCAGAAAGTCGTACTGATTTTATTTTTTCAGTAATTTGTGAAGAAATGGGATTTGCTGGCGCAGCATTTTTACTATTTTTATTTTTGCTTTTATTCTTACGATTATTTTTTATGATAAATAGTCTGACAACCTTTTATCCTCAACTGTTATGTATCGGACTTATCATGCATATTATTTTTTCTACATTTATTAATATTGGAATGGTGCTTGATCTTTTACCAGTGGTTGGTATTCCATTACCATTTGTTAGCTATGGCATCACCCATCTTTGGATTGGATTTGCAAGCCTTGGCTGCATCAACAGCATTACCTCACAACGATATGTTCACGATTTATAAAACACCTCTAACTTTATATCAGACAACATTCATGCTATAATTTTCTTATAAAATAAAATCAGATCTATACATAAGGCTACAATAAATTATGAAAATTTATAATAAACCCAGTCTCTTTATTCTGCTCTCTATCTTACAACCATTTTCTTTACTTTATGGATCTGTCAATAACAATCCAGAAGAACAAAATCAAATTATAGAAATTCCAACGCTTCAAAAAAAAATTCTTGACCAATATGGACCTTGGTATGCTCAGCAAGTTGCTCAAGCAATAGAAAATGATGAAGAAGATCTTGATCTATATAAGAATATAGCTCTACCACCTTATCTTTTTTCTCAATACCTCAATGATTATCGCAATAAAACAAATCAACCACTATTAAACATTGCTCAACTTCATAAAAAAGCACTTAAGTATACATTATTTTTACTTGATGCTGACGTTGATGTTAATCAAGAAAGTAAATATGAAAGCAGAGCTTTACACCTTGCAAGATCTAAAGATGTTGTACAATTATTGATCAAACATAAAGCAAATGTGCATATAAAAAACAAACCTCTTTTGGATCATCACCTACACAGAATGTTAGATAATAAGCTAACTTGTGATCATATCAAAATAGAAATATCAAAAACTTCAAATCCTGAAAGAATATCTCAATTAAATATTTTACTTGATAAACGTGATCCTATTCATCTTTTAAAAATTATTGAAACTTTAATTTGTTCTAAAGCTAATATTGATGAAAGATCTAGTTATCAAACACCTTTACATTCAGCTACATATCATAAACTACCTGAAGTAATTCGTTTACTGATTATTCATGGAGCTGATACTGAATTACAAAACATTTTTGACGAAACTGCATTTGATTATCTTAAAGATAATCCAGACTTACAAAAAGTCTTCCATGAAGCTGTAGCCTATAGAAAATTACCAGAATCTGAAAAAATGGGCCTTGAAGATTTTAGATCTTAATAAATAAAAAAATGAATCTTACCAAAAAGAGTAAGACTATCAACAAAACCAGCTTTATCTCATGCAATATTCATGCTACGCTTTTTAAAAAATAATGAGTGAAATTAAATAATGAGTGAAATCAGATGGATGATAATTTTTCAGATAATAAAGCAACACCTATTCATCTTGTTACGCAAGATGCAATTGAAGAAAAACAGTATGAATTTGTTCCAAAATCATTTGACGATTATATCGGACAAAACCAGCTCAAAGATAAATTAAAAGTTTATACAACTGCGTCTAAAATGCGTAATGATCCTTTGGATCACATGCTTTTATTTGGTCCTCCTGGACTTGGTAAAACAACTTTGTGTCAAATCATGGCATATGTTATGGATGTTGAAATTAAAATTTGTAGTGGTCCAATGATGGAAAGAACTGGAGATCTTGTTGCAATTTTATCAAATCTACAACCTCACGATATTTTATTTATTGATGAAATCCATCGCATGCCAAGTAGTGTTGAAGAAGTACTATACTCTGCTATGGAACAATTTAAAATCGATGTTATCATTGGCCAAGGACCTGGCGCTAAAACAATAACTTTACCGCTACAGCCTTTTACTCTGATTGGGGCAACCACTAAGGTTGGATCGATTTCTGCTCCTTTACGCAGTAGATTTGGCATAGTTGAACATATCGATTTTTATACGAACGAAGAACTCACACAATTAATTTTACAAAATGCCAAATTTTTAGACATAAAAATGGGTCAAGAAGCTGCAGAACTACTTGCAAAGTGTTCGCGCGGTACACCAAGAATAGCAAAAAAACTTTTACGTAGAATCAGAGACTTTGCACAAGTAACCAATGATAGTGATGCTTCGATTGAACTTGTAAAAAAAGCAATGAGCGCATTAGGAATTGATGCCGATGGATTAACTGCTCTTGATAATTTACTCCTGAGTAAGATCATAGAACATCATAGTGGTGTTATCGGTCTTGACACACTCTCATCATTACTGGGCGAAGACAAAGAGACCATAGAAACCGTCTATGAGCCGTATTTAATCCGGCAAGGGTTTTTAGAAAAGAGCTCGAAAGGTCGACAAATTCCCCACAAAAAGATACCTTATTTAAAGAAGAAATATATTGGTCAAAGTGATCTTTTTTCCATTGAGGAGTAAAAATTATGTCTGGTCATTCAAAATGGGCTAACATCAAGCATAAAAAAGCTAAAGAAGATGCTAAACGTGGTCATACATTTACCAAAATCATTAAAGAAATTACAGTATCTGCTAAATCTGGTGGCATTCCTGAAAATAATCCACAATTACGCCAGTTAATAGATAAAGCTAAAAGTGCAAACATGCCTGCTGAAAACATCACTCGTGCTATTAAAAAAGGTACCGGAGAACTTCCTGGTGTTTCGTACGAATCAATAACTTACGAAGGCTATGGACCCGGCGGAACTGCAGTAATCATTGAAGCTTTAACCGATAATAAAAATCGTACAGTTGCTGATTTACGTCATATTTTTGGTAGACACAATGGTAACTTAGCAGAAACTGGCGCCGTAAACTGGATGTTTGAAAATCTTGGTGTTATTCGTGGAACAATCCAAGATAAAACCGAAGATGAAATTTTTGAAGAATTAATGGATTATGACATTAATGATATTTCATTAGAAGATAATTTATTTACTATCACAACAGCAATGCAAGCTTTGTTTACCGTAAAAGATGTTTTAACAAAACTTGGTATGAAAGTTGAAGATGCAGAGCTTGAATGGATTTCAAAAACCAATTTAGAAGTTGATGCAGAAACTGAAGAAAAAGCTTTTGCATTTTTCGAAGCAATAGAAGATAACGACGACGTTCAAAACGTTTACTCAAACATCAATTAAGGTATTTTTATGATTTTAAGCATGACCGGTTTTGCAACATCAACAGCTGAAGTTTCTCTCTCTACAGGTAAAGAAAAAATTGTATTATCAATGAGTATCAAATCATTAAACTCACGTTTTTTTGAACTAACTTGTAAGTCACCTTCTTTATTAAGCAACCTAGAAATTCCAATTCAAAGACTTTTACAAAAAAAATTACGTCGTGGTCATGTCTTTATTTCTATGAAAATTTTAAATTCAGAACTTTTGAATCAATCGGTAACTCCATCGTTACATACAATTCAAAATTACTTGAATGCAATTAACTCAATTCAAAAAGAGTTTAAATTTAAAGAAGAAGTAACCCTTGCCCAGGTTTTACAATTACCAAACACATTGCAAAGCCAAGAAGTTCAATTAAGCAAAGATTCAGAAACTGAAGTCATCCAAGCTGTTGATCACCTTGCATCTCTACTCATAAAGACACAAGAAACAGAAGGTTTATCCTTATCGCATGATATTAGAAATCAGCTTACAAGCATGACAACTAAAATTTCTCAAATTCAAAATCTATCTCAAGAGCTTATTAAAAGTAAAAAAATAATACTTACAGGTATTATAAGTCAGTTACTTGAATTTGAACCTTCAGAAGAAGCAAAAAGTACTGAGCAATCTTTACTTGAAGTGAAAAAATCGAGCTTGATGTACGAAATTGAAAAAATCGATATAAATGAAGAAACAGTGCGATTTAATTCTCATTTAGTTAATGTTAATAATCAACTTGAATCACAAGATCATTTAAAAGGTAAAAAAATAGATTTTATTATTCAAGAACTAAACCGCGAAATTAATACAGTTGCTGCAAAATGTTCTAACATTGCCATTAGTAGTCTTGCAATTGATATTAAATCAGAACTTGAACAAGTTCGCGAACAAGTTCAAAATATTATTTAATTTTTTGAAAACAAAGCAAAAACAACCTCATGAAAAACATTACTTTTTTATCACTTTTGATTATTTTTCTTGCTACAACTATTCATGGATCTGAGAATCTTTCAGATCCAATTTTATCAGAGCAAGGCTCAGGTATTCAATTAACGTCAGAAAATCTAAGAGATCAAAACAATCAAATACCAGTAAGATCAAGAACAAACTCAGACTCATCAGCAAGCACTAATAGAGCTGATTATAATCCATTAACTGCTTCTCATAGAGTTGCAACAGCAAGGGCTATTAATCAAGCTTCTATCGTTGCTATCAACATAGTAGGAGATCCAGAAAATGATCTTATAGAAGTAGATATAAATCATGAAGATGACAGGCCAGACAATGTGTCAAATCACAGACAAGCACGAGTAGAACAAAATTTGCCTATAATCCAACAAGTTTTACCCGAACTTTCATCCTGTTCTGTACTTTCTCAAACTGCTCAGTCTTTTAAAGAAGATGCAAAAAACATATGCTGTAAATGTGATTATTCTTGTTGTTTTGTACAAATAGTAGCTACAAGTCGAGATGCTCCTAATATATTTTGTCCTGGACCAGATCACTTACCTGAGCAAGTTAAAGAATGTCGTAATAACTGCACAGCTTGTAGTTCTTGTATTTTTTGTTGTCCATGCTATTTTGTTTGTCAGGATTAATTTAATATTAAAATTAAGGCATCTGACAATGAAAAAAAATTTTCTTAGTTTATTGTGTATGCTTTGTAACTTTATAATAATTAATGCATCTGACATACCTCTTTATGAATTCAATTATATAAAAAATGATGATTCAAGTAAGATTGATACCCAAGAATCTACAATTTTTGCTTGTTTTGTTGAACCAGGTTCTCCGGTTCTTGGTATAAACTCACGCCCAATAACTGCAGATGAAGCACAAAATGAACCCGAAGAACCTGATCTTTCATGTTGTTCTGTTTTAACTCAGACAGTTCCATTATTTAAAAAAGACATGCGAAGTTTATGTTCAATAGATGAATATATAAAATGCATAGACCTCACCTGTTGTCAGTGCAATAATCAATGTCTCGATCAATATTTAGGTGAGCCAGCTCATTTACCTCATCAAGTTGCACAATGTAGAAAATGTTATCGATCTGCATTTGCATCAACCTGCATAGCAAGCTGTATAATATGCCCAACAGCACTTCTTGCAATATTCTATCTTTAAAATTATTTTCGATACTCTTCTCAAAAACCTATTCAAGGTGATAACTTTCACTAAACAATCTATATAATTGCTAATTCAATATCTTTTTCATAGAGTAGATACAATTAAAATCTGTTATAAAAAAAGGACAAACTCATATGAAAAAAATATTTTCTTCATCATCTATGATTTTTTTTATATTTATAACAATTAATGCATCAGAAATATCTATGTATGACTTTACAGAATCACGAACAGATTCAAACTTAACAGAAGAAACTGTTATCGAAAGTTATAAGCAATCAACTTTCGATCAATCTGCACAAGATATGATTAATAATGAACTTACAAACATTATGTCTATTTCTATAATAGCTCCAATAAGACCTACTAGAAGAATAAATGTAAACAGATACAGAAAAGAACCTCAACTTGATTGTTGTTCTGTACTTACCCAAACAGCTTCTATTTTCAAAAATGATATCTATAACATATGTCTAAAATGTGACTATTCCTGCCTTGATGAATCGATAAACAAACCGGAAAATATCCACCCTCAAGTCCGAAGATCTCGTTGTTGTTGTCGTTATGCATCTCTTGCAACTTGTTGTATAACTTGCACCGTAATTACAATGACTGCACTCTAAAAAAATTTAAGATGATCTTATTTCATATTAAATATCAATCTAAGCTTGATATGATTGCAAATTCAATATCTTTTTTATAGAGTAGATACAATTGAAATGTATCATCAATAAAAGGACTTTTTATGAAAAAAATGATATTAATTTTATACTTTCTCACAAATATTATATTGAGTATAGAAGAAAATCAGAATCTAGACAATCAAGAGATCAACCAGACAGAACAAATTAATGATACTGACTCGAGACCTGATGAAGATGAAATTATAGAAGATGAGGTCATTGAAAATCATAGTGGTTTTAGAATGGATTCTAATACTACCATGTCAACTTGGACTCAGCCACTAATTATTGATGATAACAATCCGCAATTTAAACACTCTAGTACTATAAAATTTCATGAAAACATTGTTTACAAACCATCAGAATCTTATAAATATCCACCAATGTATTCAATAAGCTATCCAGCTGCAATTATTGTTGCAAAAAGTAATGTTACCATAGATTTATCAGGGTTTACATTATCACTTGACCCATCATCTGCAAGTAACTTTTTAACAAATAGTCCTATTTATGGAATCTCCATTTATTCTGGAGTTAAAAATGTAAAAATTATTTCATCTGGTGGTAAAGGTACTATTTTTGGTTTTTCAGGTTTTGCTATTTTTGGACTGGGCTATCCACGAGGATCTGGTTATGATCCACATGGTAATTTAATTCAAACATTATTCATTGATAATCTTATACTCACACAAAACTTAAGTGGAATTCATCTTAAAGGAGGCCTGGAAGTAACAATTATTAATACCAATATCAATTATAATTACTCTCCAAGAATTGCTTTTGGTATATACCTAGAAAGAATTAGAAATGGATCAATTGAAAATTGTAATATCAGTCAAAATTTTTCATACCATGATATTACCGGAATATATTTGCTAGACACCTCTAATTTTATCGTTAAAAATTCTATGTCCATTTTTAATGGATCACGGAAAAATGGAAATGCTACCGGAATTCACATTACAGGAGGTCTATTAGGTGGATCTATATTTAATACTATTACAGACTGTGATACCAGTAATAATTTATGTGGATTTATTGAAGGAGTTGTATGCAGTGGTATTTTAATTAATGGAGTAACTCAACATAATATCATTAAAAATTGCACCTCATTTAGAAATAGTTATAATGAATTATTTCCAGGAAATATAACTCCTGGTATTTTTCCTATTGCTTACGGAATCAGAGTTGAATCTGAAAGTAAAAATCAAATTAGAAAAAATGTTTGTGGATTCAACTCTGATTATGGATTTTCTGATTCAGTAGGACCAAGCCAATCATTCTATTCAGAAAATATAGCTTTATTCAATGCTACAGAAAACTATGATGTTACAATTGAAGATCCAGGAGGAACGATTCCATTACCTACTGTACTCGTTAATCCACATAACATATCAGCTTACAACTACGAAACACCAATATTAGCTAATATTTCAATTGAAAATATATAGCTATCTGAACTAAGCTGTACACATTTCTCCTAAACCTTGAACAGCTGCCATAAAAATTATTTTTAATTTTTATGGCAGCTTTTTTCACACATATTTTTACTGCTGCCCAAAAATGTTCTATTGGATTAAATTCTGGTGAATAAGGGGGTAAATATAATATTCGACACCCTGCAGCAAGAATAAGATCAGTAATTTTTTTAGACTTGTGAAAACTAGCATTATCAATTATAAGTACGATTCCTGCTACCAAAGAAGGAATTAAGATTTTTTCAACATAGGTTTCAAACGTAACTTTTGTTGAGTATCCTATAAATAAAAATGGTGCAAACAACTTTCCTTTATGAAGAGCAGCCTTGATATTTATCCGTGTTTTTCGATTACCTTTTTTAGAATCTCTACATCGCTCATTTATTTTAGACTACCCAAACATTTTGACTTCATTATCATTAATCCTACTTTCATCAGAATATATAATCATTTCAGGATCAATAGATTCTAATTCTTTTAAGAATTCTTGCTGCTTTTCCAACTTGCTTTCAGTATATCGACAGATATTTTTATATTTTTCAAGGCAGCCCATTTTTCTGCCATCTCTTCACCAGTACAATATTTGTTTATTTCTGCAAATTTTTCAAACTCATTCCAGTCGGTAATTTTATGGCTATGGCCTTTTTGATAACCAATTTTTGGAGTTAGGCTATTAGTTTTCGAGCGTAATTCTAACCATCGACTGATTGTTCTTCTATTTACTTTAAATAGTTTTGCCGCTTATAATTGACTTGTGCCACTATCAATTGCATTAATTATTCGTTGTCTTAAATCTAAACTATATGGATACCCCATTTACAAGTTCCTTTTAAAGGAAAATAATTTAGCTTCTTTGTGAATAATTAAAAGCACTAACAATGGGACGATCTAAGCTCGACTAGCTATAATATAAGAATTAAAAACATCCACTGAATAAGCTTATTCAAAAAAAAGCCAACACAAATGTTAATTCCATTGACTTACCAGCATGCATTCTGACATAATTGTTTCATATAGGATTATTCAAAGTGAGTAATTCAAAAAAACAAAAAAAGAAAGAGATAATTATGAAACAGTCAAAAAAAATCATACTAGCAATTGCTTTTTTAGGAATGGCTATAACAGATGTAGCTTTTGCAAAGTCATTTTGGAAGCAAATAACATCGACACCAAAGAAAAGAAGAGTTACTTTTTCTAACGATTATGGAATGAAGGTTTTAATCCATGGAACATGGAAAATGATCGAATCGCCCCACACAATAATGTATACTGACAACATAGTTAAGTCAGGAAATCACAATATAAGAATAGCTGGACCTGCAGTCGGATATAGATTATTAAAAATAAGTGTTACTCCGGCAGTCAACCTTACAGCTGCTATAGCAGGATTTGGTATTGGATATGGAGTAACTCATTCATTAAACAATGATAAACAAAAGGCTCATAAAGATAAATTCTTCCATATAACTGCTATGGATAAAAAATCTAAAATAGAAACTCAACACCAGATAAAAGTAACTGGTTACAAAAATAAAAAAGCTTATAAAGCTGCTGAAGTAGAAAAAACTGCTGAAGAATCTGTAAAACTAGCTACAAAATCAGAAAAACTTAATGCAAAAGCTAAAAGATTAGAGGACTTAGAAGATGATGATTCAGATGATGAAGATGACAACTTAGATGACGAAGACGATTCAGAAGATGATGATGACGAAGATGATTATGATGACGAAGATATTGACCAAGTCATTTAGATTATAGAATAAAAGAAGAGGCTCATCCTATTATAAAGATGAGCCTCTTCTTTTATTACTATTTTCTAGTTGAGACTCTACATTTATCAAAAATATGCGTAAACTGTAAGGAGATAAACCTTTTTTTGATGATTGATCTTATATGACAAAGCACTTTACCCATTTACACGTTCACACCGAATATTCCTTACTTGATGGTGCAATTAATTTACAAGAATTAGTTAATCATGCAAAGAAAGAAGGATTAAAATCTCTTGCCATCACGGATCATGGTAATATTTTTGGTGCGGTAAAGTTTTTTCAGTTATGCAAAAAAGCTGGTATCAAACCTATCTTGGGAATGGAAGCCTATATCACCGAAGATGTTGAAAACAGATCGGTCGATAACAAATATTATCACACTATATTGCTCGTCAAAAATGAAATTGGCTATAGAAATTTATGTAAATTGATCTCATTTTCATATCAAGAAGGATTTTACTTTAAGCCTCGTATCGATTACAAACAGTTAGAAAAATATTCAGAAGGTCTTATTGTCACTTCTGCATGTCTTGGTGGACATATCAATAAATTACTTAAATCTGATCAAGAAGATAAAATAATTGAACTGATTCAATGGCACCAAAAAGTTTTGGGGAAAGATCATTACTACTTAGAAGTTCAACCCGAAGATCAACCAGAACAGGTTACCTATAATCAAAAGCTCTACGAACTCTCAAAAATCACAGGTGCGCCACTCGTAGCCGCAACCGATTGTCACTACCTTACGCTTGAAGATCATGAAGCTCACGAAGTTATGCTTGCCCTACAAACCGGTAAAAAATGGGATGATCCAACACGATTTAGTTTTGGTGATTGTCGAGCTTACATGCGATCAGAAGATGAAATGGTCGAGATTTTTAAAGATCACCCCGAAGCAGTCTACAACACCGGTCGTATTGCCGATATGTGCAACTTTGACTTTGAAACTGATAAACTTTTTTTCCCTGCCTTTGCAATTCCTGATGGTAAAACCGATGTTCAATACTTTCAAGAACTTTGTTTACAGGGTCTTAATACTTTAATTACAAACAAAAGAATTAAGATAGAAAAAAAAGACCTCTATCTTGATCGACTTAACCTTGAAATGGATCTTATCATCAAGATGGGATTTGTTGGTTACTTCTTAATTGTAAGTGATTTCATCATGTGGGCAAAAAGAGAAAAAATTCCTGTTGGTCCGGGTCGTGGATCTGCTGCAGGAGCATTAGTTGCCTGGTGTCTTGAAATTACAAATATTGATCCACTTGAATACAATCTGCTTTTTGAGCGTTTTTTAAATCCAGAACGAGTATCAATGCCTGATATTGATATCGATTTTTGTATTGAAGGCCGAGAAATGGTTATTAACCATATCAAAGATCAATACGGTCATGATCGTGTTTGCCAAATTATAACATTTGGAACAATGATGGCCAAAGGAGTTTTAAAAGACGTTGCAAGAGTTTTGGGTATGTCATTTGAAGATTCGAACATGATTACTTCTTTGATTCCTGATCAATTAAAAATCACACTAAAAGAAGCTCTCGAACTCGAGCCTCGTTTAAATGAGATGATAAAAAACAACCCACAGGTTAAACATCTTTTCGATATTGCATTTAGACTCGAAGGTATAACAAGACACGCATCAAAACATGCTGCGGGTATTGTTATTACACCAAAACCGGTTCATGAAATGCTCCCGGTTTATATTCCAGCAAAAACAAATGAACTTGTTGCACAATATGCAATGACCGAGCTTGAATCAATTGGATTCTTGAAAATCGATTTATTAGGACTTAAAAATTTAACACTCATCAAAAAAGCAGTCATCATGATTGAACAAAATCATGGTGTTTCAATTGATGTTGACCTTCTACCTTTAGACGATTTAAATACTTATGAACTTATACAACTTGGTAAAACATCTGGAGTTTTTCAACTTGAGTCGAGTGGATTAAAAGATGTTTTAAGAAAACTAAAGCCATCTACTTTCGAAGATATCATTGCGGTAACTGCTTTGTACAGACCTGGCCCTCTAGGATCAGGCATGGTAGATGATTTTATTTTACGTAAGCATGGCAAGCAAAAGATTGAATACTTATTCCCTGAGTTAGAACCTATTCTATCAGAAACCTACGGTGTTATTGTTTATCAAGAGCAGGTTATGAAAATTTCATCAACCATCGCTGGATATTCTCTCGGAGAATCTGATATTTTACGTCGTGCTATGGGTAAGAAAAAAGTTGAAATCATGGCCGAACAAAAGATTTTATTTGTCCAAAGAGCCGAAGAACGTAAGTTTAATAAAAGTAAGGCTGCCAAGTTATTTGACCTGATGGCATTCTTTGCTGGATATGGTTTTAACAAATCACACTCCGCGGCATACGCTATGATTGCATTCCAAACAGCTTATTTAAAATCAAACTACCCTGCTGAGTTTTTAGCATCATTAATATCACTTGAATCAAGTAATGCAGAAAAAATGTCATTTTATTTAAAAGAAGCTCATGACATGGGGCTTACAATCTTACCTCCTGATGTAAATGAATCAGTTGTAGATTTTAATGTTGTGGATGGGCAAATTTTATTTGGTTTGCAAGGTATCAAAAACATTGGGCAGATTTCTCTCGATAATATAATTGAACAACGCAAAAAAGATGGTCGATTTACAGATCTTTTAGATTTTTGTATCAGAATTGATTTACGAACATCGAATAAACGTGTGCTTGAGAATTTAATTTGTGCCGGTGCTTTAGATACATTGGCCGGAAATCGAACTCAAAAGTATAATGATCTTGTTCAGATTATGGACCGGGCCATTGAAACTAAAAAAAGAAAAGAAACTGGTCAATTATCAATGTTTGCAGCAACTGAAGATGAAGATGGACACCAATTTTTTGAATATAAAGATTGTGTAGAATGGACAGAAAAAGAAAAATTAGAAAAAGAAAAAGATGTGCTTGGTTTTTATATCAGCTCACATCCATTAGAAGGATATGCTCAAGCTCGAAAATGGATTAATGCACAAGAAATAGAAACTATTAAGCAAAGATATCAAAACTGTTCACCAGATGAAGAACCATTGGTTATGACGTGTGCACTTTTAACAAGTAAGAAAATAATCACCACTAAAAAAGGTGATCGTATGGCATTTTTACAAGTTGAAGATCTTGCAAATAATGCTGAAATTATTGTATTCCCTAAATTATTTCAAAAAGTTGAAAATGCTTTAAATCAACATTCAATTTTCATCATTAAAGGTATGCTTGATACAACGAGCGATGTAACATGCAAAATTTTAGCAAATGATATAACCCCTATTGATCTATTCTTTTCAACATCTGCTACTTTGGATTATGTAACTCTCATTTTACCCAAAATATCTCCCGAAACACTTCCCGGAATCATCAAGAATGCTTTAGCTCCAGGTAAAGTTGCTCTACAAATTATATTTCATGAGCAAAATAAAACTATGGTTATAAAACCAAACCGACGTTTTGAAATTAACTTTGATATTTTAACTCAACTTGCGGTTGATCATAATATTAATATAAAAATAAATACCACTAAATTTTAAGTAATATTTCTTGAGCAACTTTGTAAAAAAGCTCATGTGAAACTTCAAGTTTTGACATGAATTGCGTTAATAAAGAAGAGTCTCCACACTTAAGATATAAATCTAATGCTTGGGTAAGATACATTTCAATCTGAGGATTTTCTTGATCATGCAATGCCAAAGCAAAAAATGTATATCCATACAATTCAGCTTTAATAATATCATTTTTAGTCATCAAATAAAGATGGAGTCGATTAATCAAAGTTCCAAAATCTTTAAGCTGAACCGCCAAAATAGCAAATTGGGAAAAACTATGAATCATACCAATCTGATCTTTTAAATGATCGTGAATATCTAAAATTGCCTCTAAAGCCTTCAGATCTTTTTTGACCAAGACAACATGCTTATAAACAGCAATAGCTTTTTGGTAGTCATGTTCTTTTTTATATAAATTTGCGGCTAAATGATAATGTTCAATTGCTACATAATCATCAAATGCTAATAATATATCACCTTCAAGTTGATGTGCAAATGCTTTATCTGCAATAGAATGCACTAACAACCTATAAATACTTAATGCGCGTTCTTTTTCGCCTCGAGAAACAAAGTCGGCTAATTTAAACCAAGCAATGCTATGAGACCCGGATGATAATAACTTCATCTATGATACCCTTCTCTTCAATACATAAAGTTTTTTCAATACTCTAAAGGTATATTTACTATTTTCATAGAAAATAATTTTTTATTTTATCAAAAAAACATATTGATGCATATATTTTTTTAAATATCATGAAGAAGAAAGAAATAATTGTGAAGAATTTTTGGTGCCCAGAGATGGAATCGAACCACCGACACTCTGCTCTTCAGGCAGATGCTCTACCACTGAGCTACCTGGGCTATGCTAGAAATTTGGATGATCCAAAGAAGATCTAAGACAAGATATAGAATACCCTGCCTGAGGATGTTTGTCAATTAAGAATTGTGTCAAATTTTATAAAAACAAAACAAAACAAGTCTTAATATTTTTTTAACATTTCTAAATCTATTTTATTTTTAACATTTTTAAATTTTTCTGCTGCACATCTACTTTTGTAATATGATTTTACTGCAGAACCATAACTTGCCCCCAGAGCCAATCCAAACAACTCAGGACAATCAAAATACCATGAAGGTAATGATGATGTTGCAATAATTGCAGAGGTCTTTAAAGAAGATGGCATATCCCGACTCATTTCATCACATCGATTAAAATCATATAACCACAAATTTATTTTCTCTTCTTTTTTCAAAAGCTCTGAATCTTCTATAGACTTTGTATTTTGTAATTTAGATCTTCTCATTAATTCTTTTTGATATGATTTTTTTGAATGTAATCGATATGATTTTGCCTCTTCAAAAGTACCATCAAATATAAAGTCCGCTTTTAGTCCACAACAAATAGGCCCTAGAATAATTGCTGCAGCAGCAAGGACTTCCCATCCTCCCATATTTCTAACACTTCCATATTTCAAAGATAAAGCTGTTGCCTTACTAAGCCTTGGCATCATTGGATGTATCGATAAGTTTGCTGTCATTAAAAAAAAGACTACCAGTAGACGATACGGTGTTTTCATAAAATTCCTGACTCTATAATAGATACTATTAATACATTGCATCTTAAATTCACAAAAATAGTTCCCTTAAAAACATTGAAATAGTTATTGTTTAACAAAATACAATTATGTCACAAAATCTAATGATTTAAAATCAAAATTGCAAAGAAATTAGCACTCTGCTACGATTATAAAGAGCAACCTGTTGTAAGTTTATAAAAAGCGCTCTATCGCCTTTATGATACATGGAAAATGAATGCAAAATAAAATACAAAAAATCAAACAAGATTTCACATCCGAACTCATTAATGTTCTAACAAAGCAAGATCTTGAAACAATTCGAGTTACATATCTTGGCAGACAAGGCATTATTGTAGATCTCATGAAAGAGTTAAAAAACTTATCTCCAGAAGATAAAAAAACTTTTGGACCTTTATGTAATCAACTAAAAGTTGAATTTCAGAACTTACATACCGCAACACAAGAAATTTTATACAAAAAAGAACAAGATTTAATTGCTGAAAAAGCTGCTTCATTTGATGTTTCAATCAGCAAACCTCATCAACAATACGGAAGCTTGCATCCATATACCTATATTACTCAAGAAATTGAAGATATATTTATTTCGATGGGTTTTTCAGTTGCTGATGGACCAGAATTAGAAACCGATTATAATAATTTTGGAGCATTAAATATTCCGTCTGATCACCCTGCTCGTGCAGAATCTGATACTTTTTGGCTACCAGACATGCAAAGACTTTTACGAACACATACATCAACAGTTCAAATCCGAACAATGCAAGATAATACACCTCCAATTGCAATTATTTGCCCGGGTCGAGCATTAAGAAATGAAGCAACTGATGCATCACATGATTTTATGTTTATGCAAATTGAAGGTCTTTTAATTGATGAAAATATATCAGTAGCTAATTTACTAGCAACTATCAAAGAATTTTTAGATAAACTTTTTGGCAAATCATTAAAGCTTCGTGTTCGTCCAGGATACTTTCCATTTGTTGAACCAGGATTAGAAGTTGATGCGGAATGCCCATTTTGCAAAACTGGCTGCTCAACATGTAAAGGCACTCGATGGATAGAGCTTATGGGATCTGGATTGATACATCCAAATGTTCTTGAGCAAGCTGGAATTGATTCTAAAATCTATTCTGGATTTGCCTTTGGATCAGGTTTAACTCGACTGGCTATGTTAAAATATCACATCACTGATATTCGACTTATCCATAGTGGTAAAGTAGAATTTTTGGAACAATTTTAAACTATGAATATTACAAAAATCATCATTCCTGCAGCCGGTATCGGTAGTCGTTTTTTACCAATCACCAAATCAATCCCAAAAGAGATGTTACCCATCTCAAACAAACCTGCAATTGAACATATTGTTCAAGAAGCTTTTGATGCAAACCTCAAAAAGATAAGTATTATTTTATCTCCAGAAAAAAATGTGATAAAAGAATACTTTGAAGAAAACACCTATTTAAATAAAATTTTAGCTGAAAAAAATCAATTAAAACTTGTTGAAAATATTAATTACCTCATCAATAACATTAACTTTTCCTACTATTATCAAAATTATCCGGCTGGACTTGCTGATGCAATCATGCAAGCTTCAAGTTTCATAGATCCTCATGAATATTTTGCTGTATCCCTACCAGATGATATTATTGTGAGCAAAACTCCCGAAATTTTAAATTTAATAAAAATAGCACAGCAAATGAATGGTATGGTTATTGCAGTACAAGAAATTCCAATCGAACAAATTTCATCATATGGTGTTATTTCAATAGATGAGCAAATAAGTGATGACTGCTTTAAAATAAAATCACTTATTGAAAAACCTAAACAAAAAGATGCTCCATCAAACCTTGCTATTGTCGGACGATATGTTTTTCATCAGGATATTTTTAATTTCATTCCAAAAACTCCACTCATAAATTCTACAGAAATTTTACTTCCAGAAACAATCAATTTAATGATTCAACATGGATACCCTGTTTTTGCTTACAAAATAAAAGGTCAAAGATTTGATACCGGAACTCCTGCCGGATGGTTGAATTATATAGTTCATGATGCAAACACAAAAAAATAAAAGTTAATGTTTTTTTAAACAAATTATTGCAATTTGAAACGCTTTTTTTGTATTTTATTCGTGTAGTATATTTTAATATCAATCACGACTAAAAGGGGGAATGGTCATGAAAAAAATAATTTTCATTTTATTACTAGCACAAACAATATCTTTTATGTTTGCTGACTCTGGATGTTACAAACGTGACTGGAGATGGGGAATGAAAACTCCTTTGCATGTAGAATGTCACTGTAATTGCCAACAGCATCCACACGATAAGTTAAACAGAAACAAATGTGTACAATGTGGTCACTATCGAGTTCCTGTAGAATATAAAATTTCAAAATCAAAACCTGATACAAACAAAGACACATGCTCAAAAGTACTTCCTACTTCATCATAATAATGTTTTCCATTATTTTCAATACATCATTTAAAGGGAATATAGTTTTATATTAAAAAGCTATACTCCCTTTAAAAATAAGATTTTCCCTGTCCATAAAAACCTAACTTTTTTACAAAAACATTGATTTAAACTTGCCAAAAAAACTTTGATGGCGTATCTTTTAGTTTAGAAATAGATAGTTTTACAAAATAAAAGGGTCTGATGACCGGGCATAAAATAATAAAAAATTATAATACACTTTCGAAATTAACACCTGTTATAAATTTCATATCGCCATCTATTTTATTGATTTCATCAGTCTTCTCTTTCATTAAGAGTGTCCCCCTATTATTTTTTAAAAAGCTATATTTCATACGTAGTTATACTTATTTTGCTTTATAAATTTTTAATATTTTATTTTACATAAGGTTTTTATCATGAAAAATTCTAGTCAACCTGGAATATGGACAATTAGTCTTGCTATTTTTTCTATGCTTTTTGGTGCTGGTAATATTATCTATCCAATTAAGTGTGGTGTTGTTACTGGAAATTTAAATTATATTGGAATTGCTGGATTCATTTTAACGGGCGTGTTTTTACCAATTATTGGATTAATCGCAATGGTTTTATTCGATGGAAGTTATAAACAATTCTTTAATCGAATTGGTAAAACTCCTGGAAGTCTAGCTATTTTATACTGTATGCTCATTATTGGACCATTGATTGCAATGCCTCGTTGCATTACTGTTCCTTTTGAAATGCTTACTCCTTTTATGCCAGGCGTTACTCTTCCACTATTTAGCATGATTTTTGGAATCATTACATTTTTAATGACCTACAAAGAATCTAAATTATTATCATTACTTGGTAATATTGTAAGTCCACTACTTCTTGGATCTTTAGCAATTATTGCTGGTAAAGGACTTTGGCAAGGTAGTCATATGGTAACAGAAACAACTCCTGCAATGAATGTATTTGTAGAACAGTTTGTTCATGGATTCCAGACTCTTGATCTCCTTGGTGGATTGTTTTTTGCATACATTGTACTTCGTATTTTAAAATCAAATCGTGATCCTCAACAAATCAAAACTAAAGATCTTGCTCTTGTTGCACTAAAATCTGGATTGATTGCTGGATTTTTATTAATGCTCGTATATTTAGCATTTAGTTATTTAGGTGCTTACTATGGTCATTTAGTGACTTTGGATATGAATGGTGCTGAAATGTTCAGAATCATCTCAATTCACATTTTAAACAAACATAGTATCTTTATCATCATAATGGCTGTATTGATGGCATGTTTATCAACAATCACCGCACTTGCTGCAGTTTTTGCTGAATACATGCATTATGAGTTATGTAACAAAAAATTAAACTACATCACTTGTCTTTCAATTACGATAACAATAACAACTATCATAGCTAACTTTGGTTTAAGTAATATTTTATACTACAGTAAGCCAATTGTATCTATTGGATATCCAATTATTACGACAATTACCTTATGTAATATTGCATATAGTTTATTTGGATTTAAATATATTAAATTCCCGGTTGCCTTAGTTGCAATAGTTTCTACAAGCATGACACTTTACTTATAGATTATTTAAAGTAAAAAAGAGGCGGTATCTACCAAGGTACCGCCTCTTTTTTACTCTATAATTATTATCTTTTTCTGGTATTCTTAACTAGATATTTAATAAATTCACATTTTACATTTTTCGGAAAATTATTTTCATTATGAATCATCTTATTTTCATTGCACATGTCATGATTATCAGTGGCTGCACATTATTTTTTGGATGGCTAGGAAAGTCAGCACTGATTAGCTACATTTCACTACTTTTTGTTCTTACAAATCTATTTGTCATTAAACAAATAAACATTCTCGATTTTTCTGTAACAAGCGCTGATGCTTATATTATTGGGGTTAGTTTTGGTATTAATTTAATTCAAGAAGTTTGGGGAAAGAAATCTGCTCAAAAAGCAATTTTCATAAGTTTTGCATGCTCATTTTTATATCTTATCATGGGCTACTTTCAAATATGGTACCTACCAGCACCACATGATACAAGCCATGAACATTTTATGTATCTTATGAACCATACGCTTCGTATCATCATTGCATCGTTCATTTCATACTTAATTGTTCAATATGTTGATACCACGATGTATGGCTACTTAAAAAAGACAAGCAATGGAAAATATTTCATCATCAGAAACTACATTTCAATGTTCAGCTCACAATTATTTGATACCATTATATTCAGTTATTTAGGATTATATGGCATTGTTCATAACATTAATCATATTATGGTCGTTAGCTACATAATTAAAATTGCTGCAATTTTACTCTCTACACCGTTTATTTACTATGCTAAAAAGGTCGTACGAAAATAATAATTTAAATTCTATATAAAATAAAAAATCGGCTTTCAACATAATACATTGAAAGCCGATTTTAAAATTAAAAAACTTTATTTTTTTCGAAATAATTTTTCTTGCTTCATTTCTACAAACTCTTTTTTCACCTGTTTAAAGTCAATTTCAGGATCATCATATTCTTCATTTTCACTTAAAATGACTGTTTCTCGATTTTTATTTTCATGTACATTCATATAATTAAGCCAAACCCTCGCATCTTCATCAACTTGATTACCTACAAAACAGGTTTTTAACAAATGAACAAGAGAATAATAATTTCCAAATGAACGATCTTCTGTATCAATAATAATAATTTTATCATGACTATCTCGTACAAAATTATCTTGATGCAAATCTCTATACCTTGTTTTTTCTAACAAAAAATACAACTGCTCAATCTCTTTTAATGATATTCTCTTACTACGATCATGCGATCCAGATGAGTGAACAACAACATCCCAATCATTTTTATTTTTACATATACACTTTTTTGCAACACCAAGATGATCTAATTTTTCACGCTCAATTACTTCTTTCATAGGTCGTGCATTGTCTATTCTATCAATAAAACTAACTGAGGCCGCAGTTCAAAAAGTTAAAAACTGGCTAAACTTACGGCCCCGAAAATCATTGAATTATTTAACCCCATTTGAGGTTATGTATAACACTAAAATTAATTTACAGAGTGTTGCACTTCAGAATTGAATCGGCGATTGTATTAAATCAATAATCCCGCAATTAAAGCAGAAGTTAAATTAGCAAGCGTTGCAGCAAAAAGTGCACGCACTCCTAATTGACTCAACCAAACTCGTTTATCAGGAACTAGAACCCCAATTCCACCAATCTGAATTCCAATACAAGAGAAGTTTGCAAAGCTACACAAAGCATAGGCTAAAATTGCCTGTGTGCGATACGACATTTGCATCCCAAGCATTGTGTTGAATGCAATGAATTCGTTTGCTGTAATCTTAATTCCAAGCAAGTTTCCGACATTTAAAGCTTCTGTCCCTGCAAATCCCATTAAATATGAAATTGGTGCAAAAACATAAGAGAATATTACATTTAAATTTAATGGTGCAAAAATATAAGCAGAACCTACAAATGGTAAAAGGTAATTACTCAAATTAGTTACAAGACCAAGTAGTGAGTTTGTTAAAGCAATAAGCCCCAAGAATGAAATCAACATTGCAGCGACATTGAGTGCCAAGAATAAACCATCACTTGTACCCATTGAAATAGCATCCAAGACATTGGCTGCATTTGAACTAACTGGCGCATCTGATCTATTTGCAAGTTTAGATGTTTCTGTTTCTGGGTATAAAATTTTCGACATGACAATACTACCAGGGATGGCCATAACACTTGCAGCAAGCATATGTATTGCAGGCACGCCCATTGAAGCATACACCGCAAGTAATGATCCACTCACCGTAGCAAAACCACTCGTCATAACAACCATCATCTCTGATTTTGTAACATCTTTTAAATAATGTTTAATTAACAGTGGAGCTTCTGTTTGCCCAAGAAAACTGTTTGCAACTGCGCATAAAGTTTCGACACCTGAAGTACCAAGTATTGGGCGAATAACATACGTTAAAATCGCAACAAATCGTTGGATAATACCCAGATGAAATAATAATGAAGTAAAAGCACCAAAGAAAATAATAATAGGCAAAACTCTAATTGCAAACACAACGCCCCAAGGACCTGCTGGATTTGCTAAATTTCCAAAAACAAAGTTAATACCTGTTTCTGCAAATCGATATAGATTACTGATTCCCGTTGAAATACCATTAAATATAGCATACCCAATAGATGTTTTTAAAATAAACACAGCTAAAGATGCTTGTAAAAGCAATCCATTTCTAACAAGTTTAAAATCAATTTTTGATCTATTATTCGAAAACAAATAGGCAATAACAACCATAACCGCAATACCAATAAGGTTCATATAGCGATTATATTCCATGAAATACGTTAACATACAATGCTCCTTTTTTCATGATAAAAATATAGATAAATTTATAAAACAGAACCTGCGCTATGCTCCCAATTTCAACTTCAAAGAAAAAATCGGGATCATGTTACACATTTTTTAAATACTAAGAGCTTGATATTTTGGCTATATAGCTTCTAATAAAGAAGATTGAGCTTGGCGATTTTGACGATCAAGCATTTGTAATGCTTCAATAATATCATCTAACTCTCCAATCATAACCATATCAAGTTTTTTCAACGTAATATCAGCTTGGTGGTCAGTTACACGATTCTGAGGATAATTATAGGTTCTTATCTTTTCAGATCGATCACCAGTTCCAATTAATTTTTTACGATTTTGACTTTGCTCTTGCAACGTTTTTTCACGTTGTGCAGCAAGAATTCGAGATCGTAAAACCTTCATAGCTGATGCTTTGTTTTTATGTTGAGAACGTTCATCCTGACAAGAAACAACAGTTCCTGTAGGAAGGTGGGTAATACGAACAGCAGAATCTGTTGTATTAACATGCTGACCTCCAGCACCACTTGAACGATAATAATCAACTCTTAAATCAGATGTATTGATAACAAGATCGATTTCTTTAGCTTCAGGAAGTGATACAACGGTTGCTGTTGAAGTGTGAACACGGCCCTGAGTTTCAGTTTCTGGAACTCGTTGAACTCTATGCACACCAGATTCACGACGCAAAGAACCAAAAACATTTTTACCTGTGATATTGATGACAATATCTTTAAATCCGCCTAAATCTGTATTACTTTGACTCAATACTTCAACACGCCAATTACGACTTGATGCGTAATGTGTATACATTTTTAACAAATCACCTGCAAACAATGCAGCTTCTTTACCACCAGCACCTGCACGAATTTCTAAAATTACCGATCTATCTGCAAACTCTTCTGCTGGATATAAAAGATCATCAAGATCATTTCTGAATCCAATTAAGTCTTTTTCAAGATCTTTAACTTCTTCAACGAGCATTTCTGCTAATTCTGAATCTGTAGTGTTCTTTGCTTGATCTTTTGTATCAATGATTATGGATTCCATTTGATCTATTTCACCTTTTTTTTCCAAAACAGATGAAATCAGTGATAATTTTTTTTGTACTTTAACACGACGAGAACTCTCAAGGTCTTGTTGTGCAAGCTCATGATTTAACTCATCATGAAACTTCTGTAATTCATCCCACTGATCAAACATTCATACTCCTTAATGCAAAAGATCTTAAAGCTTAGAAATCTATTTAGATCCGTATTTTTTCTTAAATTTGTCAATTCTTCCAGCTGTATCAACAAATTTTTGTTGGCCAGTGAAAAATGGATGACATTGTGAGCACAAAGTTGTGCTAATACTTGGTATTGTTGATTTTGTTAAAAACTTGCTTCCACAAGTACATGTAACGTCAACAAGAAAAACTTGAGGATGAATACCCTTCTTCATGCGAAATCCTTTATAAAACAGTCTGAAATTCAATTATTATTTATATAGTAAGTATCGGGTAATTTCGTAATTTTGTCAAAGTGAAAAGGTCGGTTTATATATTTTGCGACACAACTGCAATCTCAACTCCATGCATTTTAATAATTTCTGCCACTTTAAGACATAATTCATGTTGGAGTTTATAAAAGAATTCTTTCTTTTTTGTTTTAGTAAATGCAGAAATATCAATAGATAAAGACTGTTCTTCAAATTTAACAAGGTTAACTAATATCAATTGTTTTTTATCAACATCCTCACAAGCAGATAGCATTGCATGAATATCATGAGTAATAGCATCTACTTTTTCAAAATCTTTAAAATATAATCGAAGCGTTTGTTTAAAATGCCGATTATACATTTCAGAAGAATTCATAAGAACAATTTGAGTAAACATTGAATTTGGAACATAAATAGGACGACGATCAGAAGTCCTTATTCTTGTAGAACTCCATCCAATTTCTTCAACAAAACCTTCAACTTTTTTATCAGGAGAGCTGACCCAATCACCAACACAAAATGGTCGGTTGAGAAGAATCATTAATCCACCAAAAAAATTGCTCAGTAAGTTTTGAGCTGCAAGACCTAAGGCAATTGAAAAAGCACCACTAAATAACATTAATGTTTGTAATGGAATACCAAGAATACGTAAAACTGAAACTACCGAGAAGAATGAAATCAAGATAGTTGCTATTTTTGAAAACACAGGAATAACGATTGGATCAAATGTTGATAATAATTTGTTATATTTTTTAAGAAAATCTTTTTCAATTAATGATTTAAATCGAAACAAAAACCAACAAAAAGGAAGCATAGTACCTAGTTGTTGAACTTCTTCAACAGAGTTTAAGATAATTTCAAAATTAAAAAACTGAACAAACTGTAAACAAATTGTAAATAAACCCAAAAACCAAACTAGAGAAACTATTGGTGCATAAGCCGCATTAAAAAATAGTACAATCCAGTGATTATAAGATTCATTGTTTTGCATACGCTTGAAAAGCGTTGATAACAACCAATGACAAGCTAATAAAATGAGCGCAATAATTAAACTATTTTTTGCTACATCAATCAAACTAGAGAACAACATAAAGATCTCCCTTATTATTTATATGATTTTCACGATCAAGCACACCATTTTTCAAACATTCGAATAACTGAACGGCTATCAGTTGGCAATTTGCTTTTATCTTTTCCAAACCAAGCAAGAGCTTTTGATTCATTATTCTTCACAAATGATTCATCACTGGTTACTTTTAAAAGAAATCTAATATCGTAATGATCATGTTCAGGTTCTTTGGAATTAGCTGGAATTCTATGAATATCAATATCAAAAATTTCAGAACTAACCGGTTCAATGCTTTTAACACCAGACTCTTCTTGAGCCTCCTTAATTGCTACCGCAAGAACATCACTATTCCCATCACAATGCCCACCAAACTGCACCCACATATTTAATTTTGTATGATGCATCAATAAAACTTGCGATCCATCTTTGCTTTCAAGCCATGCTGAAGCAGTGAAATGTCCACTTGTTAATGAACGTTCAAAACAATCTGAAGATTCATCTAAAAATAAGAGCATACGCTTCTTATAATCTTGCTCCTCAGGAGATGCTTGATACTGCTGTAATAAATTCTTTAATAGATTTCTATGCATATCAAGATCCTTTAAATAAATTTTCTAAACTGAATCTTCGTCAGACTCTTCATCAAATTCTTCAAAATCATCTACTTCTAATTCTGAATCTTCTGGTAATGCTAAATAAATTGAAAAATAATAATCATTTTCTTCACTAAAATGACAATCATAAACTTCGATATCAGTTGTATAAGCTCGTTCAATATCTGATTCCCAGATATCTTCCCAGGCTTCGATTAAAGAATCTGGATAATTACCAAATATTTCAATCTTCGTGTATTTACCACCAGCAAGTTCTTTACAAACCATACCTTCAGGTATTTTATCACAATGAGTTACGATAGAACCGATAATGTAAGTGTATGGTTTTGTATGATCTTCATCATATTCCATATAAGCACAAACGATATCATCATTAATAGCGTGTTCAATTTTTTCTTGCCAACCATCTTGAAATTTATCACAAACTTCAGGAATATCCTTCATTGCCTGTTCATTATCAGTACGTACAGCCAAACCAACTATAAATTGCTTGGGTCTTCTAACCACTTCATATTCTAAATCCATAGAGAGTCCTTTTTTATAATTTAATTATTTTTTAATAAATTTTATGATTTTTTTTCTATTCCATGAGATATAAATAACTCTTTCATGGAATCAGTTTGAGCATAATCAGAAGCAGTTAATTGCTCTTCATCTTTAATATTAACATTAATTGAAGATTCTTCTAATAATTTCTTCACCGTGACCTCATCAGATGAAAATACTGCAAAATGCAAAGCTGTACGCTTATTCATATCTTGAATATTAACATCAAGGCCTTGAATCTTTAAAAGTTCTTGTAAGATATCAAGACGCCCACTAAGAGCTGCCATATGCAAAACAGATTGATCGGAATCATACATTTGTCTATTAATACAAGCACCTCGAGCAATCAATTTTTTTAAAATTTCAAGAGAACCTGATGTAGCTCCATTTATATCCACTGGATTGACAAAGGTTTCCTTATCTTCTAAAAGAGCTATAACTGTATCAATTTTACCCTCCAGAGCTGCACAATGTAACTGTGTCACTCCATATTCATCAGGAGCATTCGTATAATAAAATAATTTTTTTTCATAAAATGGAACCGATACTAAAACCATTAAACTTTTGGGGAAAGAGAACTTTGATCTTGGTATTATTGGTGAGAGCTCTCGAGCAGTTGTTGTAGGACTATCTGATGTGTCTACATGTAATTCACCAGTCGATGCAGCCGAAATGTTTTTTGAATCAAAGGAGACAGTTTCAGACTCTTTAGATACCAAATGTTTATCACCAGTAGATGCACCAAGAAACATCGGTACATATAACAAAACTATAGCCAATAAAAATCGATGCTTAAAAACAAATACCATAACTGTTCTTTCTTAAAAAAATAATATTAAAACTCAAACCCAAACAATTCAGACTGAATCATTTGACACCAAATAATACCACACCAGGGTAGTAATGTAAATGCAAACATTACAACCTGAGATTCTAACAATTATAGAGTTGATAATAACAACCGAGATTTTATCTATAAACAACAGAAAATCCTCGAGTTAAAATACAACAACTCGAGGATTTTTTATTTAATCAGAGACAAACAATCAGTTTATTTTGCAACCTAATGATTTTTAAAAGAGTTTCTAATTTTATAGAATTTGAATAATGCCTTCATTGTATGAGTCTCAGCATAATCAGATGCAATTTTATCATGAGAATCTTTAATGTTAGTATCAATTGAAGATTGTTCTAATAACTTTACTACAACTTTTTTATGACCAAATTGTGTTGCCATATGTAAAGCCGTAGATTGATTATCATTTTGAATATTAACAGATATTGCAGGATTTTCTAAGAGTAAAATTACTGTATTCGAATTACCTTGTACAGCAGCATGATGTAATGATGTCTTACCAATATCATCTAGAGCATTCACATTAAAATCTTTATTTTTTTGCAACTCACTCAAAACACTGAATTTATCCAAAAAAGCAGCATAATGCTGTGCCATCAGACCAAACTCGTCTTTAATGTTAACATCAACATCTTTGATATTTAAAATTTCTTGAAAGATGGTATCATTTCCATTTTGAGAAGCATGATGTAATAATGTCTTACGAGACTTATCTTGAGCATTAACATCAAAGTCTTTATTTTTTTGCAACTCACTCAAAACATAAATTTTATTATAGATAGCAGCATAATGTTGTGCTCTCATACCATTCATGTCTTGAACGTTAATATCAATATCTTTAACATCCAAAATTGCTTGCAAAACGCTCATGTTTCCATTTTGAGCAGCTAAATGTATCGACGCAATATCAGTATCAAAAATTTGTCTATTAACAAAATCAACTCCAGCAATCAATCTTTCTACAATTCTAAGAGATCCTGATTTAACTGCATAATGTAAAGGAATAGCTCCCTTTATATCCACTGGATTCACAAAGGTTTGCTTATCCGATAAAAGAGTTATTGCTGTATCAAAATCACCCTGCATAGCTGCACGATGTAAAGGTGTCATACCATTTTCATCTGGAACGTTAGTATGATGAAAATGTTGCATTCCAAAAAATGGTGAAAGCGCCCTAACAGTTGTATAAGGAACATTCATTGGAGATGATTTTTGAGATGATTCTCCTGATGTTAATCCATCTAAACTTAATTCATCAGTTGATCTTGATGTAGTCTTAATACTCTTTTCATCAAAAAATGAAACTTGTTTAGATTGTTTTTTTTGCTCCAAATACATAGTCGGATCAAACATAGATGCATAAAAAGAGATCGGAACAGAAAACAGAATCATAGCCAATAAAAATTGTTGTCTCAAAATAAAAAACATAACCGTTCTTTCTAAAAAAAAATAATATCTAAACCGATGGAAAAACAATTCAAATTGAATCATTTAGTCTTGAATTATAGCACAAAAAGGTGATACTGTAAACCAAAAAGTTACAATTTGAGATACTTATAATTATAAAGTTTAGACTATTTATCGATAAATAGTAGAAAATCCTCGAGTTGTTGTATTTCAACTTGAGGCTTTTTTGTTTAATTAGATAGAAGTAATTAGTTTGTTTTTATTTTTTTGATGCTTGAACTTGCTCAATGATTTCTTTCACTCGTTTGCCCGAAATAACTTTTTCTTTTAATAATTCTTGAGCAACAGCTTTAATTTCTGGAACATGAGATTCAACTAAATGAGCAGCTTTTACATATTGTTTTGAAATAACTTCATGCACACGATCATCATAATTTAATATGTCTTGATCTTCTAACAAACCTCCCAACAGCTCTTCAGTCAATTTAATTATCATATGAATATCACTTTGATTCCAACCTCTTGATAAAAAATCAAAAATTGCATCAGATGAACATATAAATGATTTTCCATCTAATACAAATTCAAGATATTGTTCTACAAGACCACCAGCTAACAACATATTAATCTCTTTTAGCAGTTGTTCTTCTGTTTTCTCTTTCAACCTTTCTACGCAAACACGTCCAGCGCTGCTATCACAAGGCTGTATACTTACCCAATTAATTGAAGAAGCACCTGACTGAACTGCTTGAATAACAGCATGTCCAGATTCATGATGAGCTACCCTTAGTCGATCTTTATCATGTTTATCTTTACATTCTTCTTTATCTTTACCATAGAAAACTCTCAACCAAGCTGTTTCTAAAGATCTTAAATTTAAATAAGTCGATTCTTCTTTATCGGCAGCCTGCCTTGCTACATTCATAAATTGAGTTATATCATCACGAGAAGGTTGCCTATTAAAAAAATCACTTAAGAGTCTTACAGAGTGATCACCTTCACGCAAAGGTTTTTTATTCATACATTCAAAATAATCCGTAACAAACTTATCTTTTTCATGTTGGGTATCAAATCGCCGATTCAATTCTGAAGTGCAACACTCTGTAAGTTAATTTTAGTGTTATGCATAACCTCAAATGGGGTTAAATAATTCAATGATTTTCGAGGCCGTAAGTTTAACCAGTTTTCAACTTTTTGAAC
>Ga0209390_10001600_pt1 | contig 43109 bp, 31 predicted proteins | sample BON01_FD_187212 | JGI IMG/M metagenome (GOLD analysis project Ga0209390, IMG submission 187212) | Freshwater microbial communities from Lake Bonney liftoff mats and glacier meltwater in Antarctica - BON-01 (SPAdes) (version 2) | ecosystem: Environmental > Aquatic > Freshwater > Ice > Glacier...
TTTTTGGTCAGCAATTCGGCTTCATACAGCGGCAACGGCCGATTTCCCACGAGCGACATATCGCCCCGCAAAACATTTAGCAGTTGCGGCAATTCATCTATGCTGAATTTTCGGATAAAGCGGCCAACGCGGGTAATGCGTGGGTCGCTCGGGATTTTTACAAAAACCGATTTTTTCCCATCCAAGGCATTGTATTGGTTGAGGTGCGCTAAATGGTGCAGATGCTGGTCGGAATCAAGGTACATGGAGCGGAATTTCAACACATCAATCTGCTGATAGCCGAAGCCGGCTCGCTTGGAAACGTAAATAACGGGCCCACGTGATTCGAGCCAAATGGCTACCATGACGGGCAACCAAACCCAAGAAGTTAGTACGATGCCCAAGGAGGCACCCAGGACATCAAAAATGCGTTTTTGACGCGGTATTTTTAATTGAAAACATTCTTGCTTGAGCCATTTGGCTGCTGCTACAAGCTTGGGCTTGAATTGGTTTAGGAACTCCAACCGCGCTTCTAAATTGTCCCAATCAACTGGTACAGAATAGCAATCGTCAACGTTACTTTTGGACAAAACAGCCTGGTATTGTTCCGTCGGACCATGATCGGTCAGGGCAATGATGGGCACATAACACAGGTAAGGATGCGCAGCGATTTGTTGGACAAATAGAAACTCATTGTCTATCAACCATTCCAGGCGACAGAAAATAGCGTGGGGTACTAGAAATGTTTCGAGTTGCTCCACCTGTGCCTCCAACCATTGGAAAGCTTTAAATGCATTGTTTTCGATGGTGTACCGGTATGCAGGATCCTCATAAGGGAAACTCCGGATATTGGCATCAAAATCATGTTCAAAACCTACAAATAGCAAGGCTCGATTCGCAACCGAGTAATCGGATAAAGGGATGTTGCGGGACATAATAACATGGGATAAGATTAGAGGTGATCATGGATTAAAAAAAAGCAAAGGGCAAGTTGGCAAAAAAGAAAAAAGGCAAATAATGCAAAAAAGCAAATTGGCAAAAAAATAAATTGGCAAATTGGCAAATAATGCAAAAGGTTAGAGGGTGTTGATAATTTGGAGCAGTTTTTCTTGCAAGGTAATGGGACTGAATGGCCGATTGAAAAAGGCTTGGGCACCGAGCGCTTTGTAGCGCAGGGTTTCTTGGTCGCTGTCTTCCACTTCGCCCATAACGACCACGGGGATGTTTGACCACAGCCCGGTACAGCGCAATTGCCGCAGCAGGTTGGCGCCATCAATTTCGGGCATCTCGTTGTTGGTGACGATGACATCAGGCACCACGCCCTTACTGAGCCATGTTATGGCTTCAAGGCCGTTTTTAGCGCCTACTACATCAAAATTATCGGAAAGAAAATTACCTAGCAAACGGCGAAGACTGTCGTGGTCTTCAACCAATAGAACCCTTCTTAGCATGGTACTATTTGATTAAAATGTTCACAGATAGCGCCTGTTAAGGCACGTGTTTGTTTTTTGTCCAAGAATTCATGCTTCAGAAAGGATTAAAAACGCACCAGGTGAGGAGCAGTAAATTCCGTGCTTGAGATAAACATGGAATGAAACATCAATCAAGGATTAAGCCAAAAACGCGAAGGAAGGAAAATGGCAACAGTTTGTGGCCGGGATTAAATTGAATTGGTTGGCAAGGTTAGCAAACCTTTTTGAGGCTGTGTTGAAAGATATGTCGCCTGCGCTACAGTTTGCAGCCAATTTAGGGCAAGTTATCTAGCGTTTTTGTTTTTTGGCTGAAATACAAGGGCTTAAAGGCAGAATATTGTATTTTTTAAAATTATGATTTTTGTGTTAAATGAAGCTAAAAAATTACTTCACCGAAAATCGGGTGCCGGGCACTTTGAAATCGTGCAATCCCTTTTTTGTTTTGTTCCTGCAAGTGGCCAGTTACGGGATCGTGCATTCCCTACTACAAAGGTGTTGCTTATGTCATCCTAAAATATTACACAATTCCAGAATAATGTTATATTATTTACGCCTTGCGTATCGGTAAGACAGCAGGTTTTTCAAGCCGAAGTTGCATCATGGCTATGTTTATGCCTGCTTTGAAACGGAATTGGGCAATAGCAGGCTACGTCACGCACCCTTGATTTCTGTGCCTTGTACCGTTATGCTCTAAATCGACAAGTATTACGAACATCAAGCTTCTTACAAAAACACCCTTTTATTGCCATTTCCATTCTCCACAATCCCAAGCTACCTTTGCCCCCAGCATGAGCATTCTCTCCATCAAGATCCTCTTCTGGCTCGGGGTTTCCGTCATTTTCTACGCCTATCTCGGCTACGGCATCGTGCTGTGGGCGCTGGTGGGGCGGAAAGCCCCCTTGCCCCCCTCTTGCCCCCTGCCGCCAGTCACTTTTATCGTTTGTGCTTACAACGAAGAGGACTGGATCACGCAAAAGATCGAGAACTCAATTGCCCTCCATTATCCAAGTGAACTTGTCACCTTTTTGTTCGTAACCGATGGCTCCAACGATGCGACGGCTGCGCTTGTGCGACAATATCCATACCCACCCGGCACGCAATGGCAGCTCCTGCACCAGCCCGAACGCCAGGGTAAAATCGCGGCCTTCCAGCGGGCGATGGCGCAGGTGACAACGCCTGTTGTGGTGAGCACAGATGCCAACACCCTTGTCAATGCGGAAGCGCTACATAAACTTGTTCAGCATTTCAACGACCCGCAGGTAGGCGCTGTGGCAGGTGAAAAACGCATCTCCATGGACAAAAAAAACGATGCCAGCAGTGCGGGTGAAGGCATTTACTGGAAATATGAAAGCCAGTTGAAAAAGTGGGATGCCGAGCTTTGGTCGGTCGTGGGTGCTGCCGGCGAGTTGTTTGCTTTTCGCCGGGAAGCCTACGAAAATGTGCCGCCCGACACCTTGGTAGAAGATTTTTACCTCACCATGCGCATCGCCCAAAAAGGTTGGCGGGTTCAATACGAACCTGAAGCCTTCGCTGTAGAAAGCTCCTCGGCCTCCGTTGCCGAAGAAATGAAACGCAAGGTGCGCATCGCTGCAGGTGGATTACAAGCCCTTGTCCGGCTCGCGCCTTTGCTTAACATATTTCGCTACGGCACGCTCTCCTTTCAGTACATCTCCCACCGGGTTTTGCGCTGGACATTGGCGCCACTTTTTTTGCCCATTGTGCTGTTTAGCAACCTTTTACTGGCCATAAACCATGCAGCAGGCTACTCCATTCTGCTGCTGTTACAATCAATTTTCTACACCGCAGCCTTGCTCGGCTGGGTCCTTGAAAAGCAAAAAATCAAGCTGAAAGCCTTTTTCGTACCATACTATTTCTGCCTGATGAACTGGGCGATGTACGCAGGCTTCTGGCGTTTGGTAAGGGGGAAGCAGTCGGTGATTTGGGAAAAAGCTCAACGAGCTGTTTAAATGGGGGTTTCAGGTTTCAGGGTTCAATGTTTCAGGTTTACACGATTGGTTCGTGGCATTGAAACTGTATTTCAAAAATGACAACCAATCGTGTAAACCTGAAACCTTGAAACCTATGAAACCTTTTTCAGGATAACCCTCCTGTTCCTTTGCCGCCCTGCCTCCGTGTCATTTTTTGCGACGGGTTTTGATTCGCCGTAGCCTTTCCAGCTGATTTGGTTTTCAGGCACCTGCCGGGCCAGGAGTGCATCGTATAGAGACTTTGCACGAAGGTCTGAAAGGGTTTGGTTGCTTTGATCGAGCTTCATGCGTTCTTCCGGACTCATATTGATGGGCGTAATGGCATCTGAAAAGAAATTGCCAAACAGGAAGTACCGGCAAGCTTGGTCCGGCGTATAGGATAGGGATATTTTCTGCCATGCGCCCTTTGTTTCCACAATTTAGGTATGGTTCAACTGGGGTTTTATGGGAAAGGTGACCTGACTTTGCATGAACTCTTCATGCTCCTGAATTTTGTTGTTTGAGAAATAAAACCCGAAGTTTCCGCAAAAAGTCGGGCGAAATCCACCTGGTTTTAAGCGCTCGTCCTTGACTTTCATCGCCGGCCCTTTGCCAAATACTTTTGTCAGGTGCTGTGCGCCCAAAGAGTCGTTGGTATAGACCCAAAAACTGATCGTGTACGTTTTCCCTTTTTCCTTTGAGCTTCAATACTTCTGTCAATTCTACTTGGTTGCTCGATGCAAATCGGGCAAAGCCTTTAGGTCCTTGATAACCATTGAGGATGGCTACAGTCACCATCGTCAATACATCTGACAACTTGTGACGTTGACCTTGGCCGCGATGCGGATCAGACAACGTTGCAAAAAATCGAATTATTTCATATTGCATAACGCGCCAATTTTTTGTTGAAGAACGATTTTTTTAGAACCAATCGCCCTACTTCGGAGGGGGGCAGGGGGAGGTTACCACGACTTCACCTGATGCGGATACCTTACCACATACGTTTCTTTTATCATCCGCGTCATCCGTTCTTTTAAGTCTTCGACGCCTTCTTTGGTATAGGCCGACATGAATACGTTTTCGCCGAAATTGCTTAATAGGCGTTCCCGCAATTCCGATTCAATATCAATGCGTTCCTGCTTGGTCAGCAAGTCGTCAAAATAGCGTTCGCGGTACAAGTCAATTTTGTTGTACACCATGAGGGTGGGCTTGTCTGCCGCGCCGAGTTCCAGGAGCGTTTCTTGTACCGTGCGAATATGATCTTCAAATTGTGGGTGGGCAATATCCACCACATGGATCAGAATGTCGCTTTCCCGCACTTCATCGAGCGTACTTTTGAAACTTTCGACCAGGTGATGCGGCAATTTTCGGATAAATCCAACGGTATCAGACAGTAAAAACGGCATGGTACCGAATACTACTTTGCGCACGGTGGTATCGAGGGTGGCGAAAAGTTTGTTTTCTGCCAGCACTTCCGATTTTGAAAGCAGGTTGAGCAGGGTGCTTTTGCCCACGTTGGTGTAGCCGACCAGGGCTACCCGCACTTGTTCGCCGCGCGTTTTGCGTTGGGTTTGGCTTTGGCGGTCGATGTCTTTGAGGCGATCTTCCAGAATTTTCATCCTGTACTGTACGATCCTTCGGTCGGTTTCGATTTGCGTTTCACCGGGGCCACGGGTACCAATTCCGCCTGCCTGGCGCTCTAAGTGGGTCCAAAGGCCGCGAAGACGCGGTAGCAGATACTTCATCTGTGCCAGTTCCACCTGGGTTCTGGCCTGAGATGTCTGGGCGCGGTTGGCGAAAATATCCAGGATGAGCGAGGAGCGGTCCACGATTTTCACTTTCAGGGATTCTTCCAGGTTATTGGTTTGTTTGCCGGAAAGGTCGTCGTCAAAAATAACCATCGTCACTTCTTCGTGTCGTTCGAGGTATTCTTTGATTTCCAACACTTTGCCCTTCCCGATAAACGTGCGATTCTCGGGGTGTTTTAGTCGCTGGGTGAAACGTTTAATCGTCTCTGCCCCGGCGGTATCCGCCAGAAATTCCAATTCATCCAGGTATTCATGCGCCTGTGTCTCGCCGATGTCGGGCGTGATCACGCTGACCAAAACGGCGTATTCTTGCTCTTTTTTTAGCCCGGTAGCTTTTTCTCCGAGGTTCCAATCTTTTGCCATTTTTTCGTTATTTGTTGTTCGTTGATAGTTGTTCGTTTCCGCGCGCTTGGTTATTTGTTCGTGGTTTAGGCGTTCGTTCGTACCGATTGGTAATTCGTAAATAGGTGTTCTTTCGCTTCGTGTTTTGGCTTTTGGAAAAGGGTTTATATTGTTGATAATGTTTTGTTTAAGGTAACTATATCCATTTATTCACGACTTCAAAAATCTTGTAATTTTAAGAATTTATCTTTCCTTTTTATTATCCACCGGAAAGCCTAAGGCTCGGAAACGAACAACGAACAACAATCAACGAACAACAATTAAACCTGGGCGGTTTTCCACTTTCCTCGTCGAAACACCCATATTGCCGCCACTGCCATCAGTGACTCTGCCGTAAAGATACTCCAATAAACGCCTGCTTGCCCCCAGTCCCAATGGAGGGCCAATAGCCACGCCAGTGGTGTTTCTATCAGCCAGAAAAATATGAAATTCAATACGGTAGGGGTAACTGTATCGCCGGCACCGTTAATGGCTTGCGTCAATACCATCGCCCAGCCAAAAAATATGTAGCCGCCAGCCATAACCCGCAAGGCCATGGTGCCTGCCTGTATCGCTTCAGTCTCTGCGGTGAATATCTGTATCAAATACGGTGCAAAGGTCAAATAAAGCACCGCAACAACGCCCATAAAAATCATGTTGAAGAATCCAGCGCGCCAGACGGATTTTTCCGCTCGGTCTGGTTGCCCCGCGCCGAGGTTTTGTCCGACCAGGGTTGCGGCTGCATTGGCCATTCCCCAGGCAGGCATAATGGTGAAGATGATGATCCGAATGGCGATGGTGTAGCCTGCCACGACTTCCTTGTTGATTTGCCCCAGGATGTAAATCATAAATATCCAACTGGCCGAAGCGATCAGGAACTGTCCGGTGCTACCAGAAGCCACCCGCAGCAAGGTGCCTATAATTTTCAAGTTGGGCCGCAGCATCTCCCAGCGCAATTTGATGATTTTGCCCACTTCAAACAGGTTCCAAAGCTGGTACACAACGCCTGTTGATCGGCCGATGGTGGTGGCGATGCCGCTACCCAATACGCCCATGGCTGGTATTGGGCCAAAACCAAAAATGAAGATTGGGCAAAGTACAATATTCACTATATTGGCAATCCAGAGTGCCCGCATGGCCGTTGCGGCATCTCCTGCGCCGCGAAAAATGCCATTGAGGACCCAGAGCAAAAATATGGGCAGATTGCAAGTGAGCAAGAGCCGCGTGAACTGATGCCCCACGCTAGAGACACTTTGGTCGTGCGCCATGAAGCTCAGGATTTCTTCGGCATATAAATAACCTGGAATGGCAATAAGCGCTGACAACACAAAAGCAATGAATATGACCTGGCCTCCAGCTTTGGCGGCAGCATCGCGGTCGCCCTCGCCAATGCGGCGTGACACCATCGCGGTCGCCGCTGCACTTAGACCAATGGCCAGCGAATACACCAGCATCAATACTGCTTCGGTGAGTCCCACGGTCGCCACGGCTTCCGAGCCGATTTTTGCCACGAAAAATATGTCCACAATCGCAAACAGCGATTCCATGGCCATTTCCAGGATCATCGGTATGGACAAAAGCACGATAGCCCTGTCGATACTGCCCGTCGTAAAATTATCTTCTTCGCCGTTTATGGCCTGAAGCACGACCCTGCGGATGCGTTGAAAGCGGGTTTCGCCGCGAGCCGGGGATGCGGTCGGTTGTTGTTCGTTCACAGGTATAGTTTGAAAAGGAGGGCAAAAGTAGGCTAATGACAGTTGGGAAAGTGGTAAGGCTGTCTGTAAATTGGAAGTATGGAGGATTATTAAGCTGCTTTAACAACGGGGAGGAGCGGAGAGTTCCTTTTATGAGTCAAAGTTGTGGACGGTTTGGTTATTCTTATGACGAAGGCGTAATTGACGATTGGCCATTACGTGAAATACGATTGTTGAAGTATATTTAGCGCTTAATCGGTAGTTTAAAAACAAAACCATGAAAATGAAAATATCCGGGTCATTGCCGATTTTGATTTGGCTTGCAGCCTCGGTATCAGCTTTTGGCCAAATAAAAATCCCAACCTGCCCGCTCGACTCTGCTGATTTTGCCACAAACACCCAGCGCAAGCTCTGGAAACTGGATAGTCTACAAGTGCCGGATGTAGAGAACCGTATCAATTACCTTGCTGCATTGCATCGCAACTTCTTGCCGCAACATTTTCCATTAAGAAGGAAAGTATTGACCTGATACCCAACCTTCCTACAGCATTTTTGTTTTCCCTAAACTCCAGCATCTATCCACCAAACGCAACCGGGCCAATACTCCCGGAACACCTATGAACATCTCCGACCTACTCCAACGCGCCCTCCGCTTCGAATGGCTCACGCCCGAAGAAGGCGTGTTCCTGTTTGAAAATGCCGCCACCACCGAACTCATGTACGTCGGCAACGCCATGCGCCAGCACCATGTACCCGGCAAAACGGTTACCTGGATCATCGACCGCAATTCCAATACCACGAATGTGTGCATTGCCAATTGCAAGTTCTGTAATTTCTATCGGCGACCAGGACATGATGAATCCTACATCACGACGATGGAGGAATACCGGGTGAAAATTGAAGAGACCTTTAAGCTCGGCGGCGAGCAACTGCTGTTGCAAGGTGGCCACCACCCTGATTTGGGACTAAAATTTTACGCAGATTTGTTCCGGCAACTGAAATCGGAATACCCGAACCTGAAATTGCATGCATTGGGGCCTCCGGAGATCGCGCACGTATCCAAATTAGAAAATATGAGCCATTACGACGTGCTCAAAGCCCTGAAAGAAAGCGGCCTGGATTCTTTGCCGGGCGCAGGTGCTGAAATTCTGGACGATCGGGTGCGGCGCCTGATTTCTAAGGGAAAATGCGGTGGACAAGAATGGCTGGATGTCATGCGGGCAGCGCACAAACTGCATTTGACCACCTCTGCCACGATGATGTTTGGCCATATTGAAACCAACCTGGAGCGTATGGAGCATTTTGCAGCCATTCGGCAGGTGCAAAGTGAAAAACCCGCCGATGCGAATGGTTTTCTGGCCTTTATTCCATGGCCATTTCAAGATGAAGATACCATTCTCCGAAAAATAAAACGCGCACGCAACGCGGTCACGGGCGACGAATACGTCCGCATGATCGCCATGAGCCGCATCATGCTGCCCAATGTGGTGAATATTCAGGCTTCCTGGCTTACCGTTGGCAAACAAGTAGCACAAGTATGCCTGCACGCTGGAGCCAATGATTTTGGCAGCATTATGATTGAAGAAAATGTGGTTTCAGCCGCCGGCGCGCGCTTCCGATTTACCGCTGACGGCATTCAACAAGCCATCCGGGAAGCCGGTTTGGTGCCGCAACTGCGCAACCAACAGTATGAATTCAGGGAATTGCCAAAGGGTATGGCGCAGCAGGAGCTCAATCGGGTGGAAATGATCGTCGATTGAACCCCGCCAGCTTAACGCAGATTAAAAAACTTCATCCGGTAGTCCGTCTGGATTTTTCCTTGACGGATATCCTCCAATTTGCGTTGGACCATGCGTTTTTTTATCGGCTTTAGTTTTTCGGTAAAGAGCAACCCTTCAATATGGTCGTATTCGTGCTGAATGACGCGGGCGTTGATGCCCGTGAATACTGCCTCGTGGGTTTCAAACTTTTCGTCCTGCCATTGAAGGCGAATCTGCTTTTGCCGCTCCACATCGCCCGTCACCTTGGGAATACTCAGGCAGCCTTCTTCATAAATCCAAGGCTCACCCGTTTCTTCTACGATTTGGGCATTGATAAACACTTGTTTCTGGCCAACATCGGTATCAGCTTTTTCGCCTTTGCGATCCACGTCTTCGGTATCAATTAAAAACAAGCGGATGCTCAGACCAATCTGTGGGGCGGCCAAGCCAACACCATCAGCATGGTACATCGTTTGCCACATATTGGCAATAAGTTCTTTTAAATCAGGGTATTCTGCCGTTATCGGTTCCGCGACTTGCTTGAGTACCGGCTGACCGAAGGCGTAAATGGGAAGTAACATATTCTTTCTTTCAGGGGTTCAGGTTTCAGGTTTCAAGGTTTCAGGTTTACGCGATTTGTTATTGCCTTGAAAAATATTTTCAAATATGGCAGCAGACGGCGTAAACCTAAAACCTTGAAACCTGAAACCTGAAACCATTTATTTTACCAATGATTCTCCAACATATAATCTTCTAGAATCAAAGCTGCTGCGATTTTATCCACCAGGGATTTGTCGCGGCGTTTGCTTTTTCTGATCCCGCTTTGGAGAATTATTTGAGAGGCTTTTTTTGATGTGTTTCGTTCGTCGTATCGTAAAACAGGTTTATCGGGAAACTGTTTTTGCAATTTTTCAGAAAATGCATCCGCTTGCGGCGCTATTTGTGCCGGATTGCCGTCGTGGTGCATCGGAAGCCCTACAACAAAACATTCCACGTCTTCTTCGTTGCAATAGTCCTTTAGAAATTCCATCACCTCGGTCGTGGGCACGGTTGTTAGCGCGCTCGCGATGATGCGCAGCGGATCAGTGACTGCGATGCCGGTGCGTTTTAATCCAAAGTCTATGGCGAGAATCCTGCTCATGGCGCAAATATACTATGGGAATTCGGAGTGCGGAGTGCGGAGTGCGGAATATGCTCATCATTTCTACTGTTTATGAGCATCCTTCGCTGGCAGGTTGGCTAAATTTGTATTCAGTTCGCTAATCGAGTATTTACGGTTAAAGGATATTCCGCACTCCGAAATCCGAATGCTCATTGATTGCCGACGATTGCTAATTACCCAGTGCATCCCTGATGTGCTTGTCTTACTTTTGAGTCGAAAATTAAATATTGTGTCATACCCATACCAGGATATTCTTCAATTTTTTCGCGCCAAAGGCGCTATTGCTTGGCAAAAAGTCAGGGCCTTTGCGCGCCGTCGCCCGAAAACGACGGGGGCGATGCTTTTCTTTTTGGTTTTGTGGTTATTCTGCCTTCCGCGCCCACTGTTCCAAAAACCGCTTTGCGTGGTGCTGGAAGATCGGGATGGCGCTTTGTTAGGGGCACGAATAGCTTCGGATGGACAATGGCGTTTTCCGGAGGCAGATTCCTTGCCCGCTAAATATGTAGCATGCGTGGTTGCTTTTGAAGACAAGCGTTTTTGGTGGCATCCTGGGGTGGATCCGCTGAGCTTTGGTCGGGCAATATGGCTCAATGCCAGCATTGGTCGCGTAGTCAGTGGCGGCAGCACGCTGACCATGCAGGTGATTCGCATGGCCCGCGACAATCCCGACCGCACCATTGTGGAGAAAATGGTGGAAATGTTCATGGCCACGCGCCTTGAGCTGACGTATTCCAAAACAGCAATTCTGTCGCTGTATGCCGCCAATGCGCCTTTTGGGGGCAACGTTGTAGGGATTGAAGCGGCTTCCTGGCGTTATTACGGCAAAAACCCTGGCTTGCTTTCCTGGGCGGAAGCGGCAACCCTAGCCGTTTTACCCAATAGCCCGGCCCTGATTCACCCCGGCAGAAACCGCGATGCGCTGGCAGCCAAGCGCAACCGCCTGCTCGAACGCTTGCGCGACGAGGGTACCATTACTGCCAATACTTGCGAATATTCCAAAGAAGAACCACTGCCCGAGCAACCGCTGCCCCTTCCCCAACTGGCACCCCAGCTGCTCGACCGGCTCACCCGCTCGAATGCCGAAGGTGCCAACGCCAACCAGACCCGTTTTCACACTACCATCGATAAACATCTGCAGGAGCAGGTGACGCAAATATTAACCCGAAGACAAGAAATTTATAAGGGAAATGGGGTGTTCAATATGGCGGCTGTCATCATTGACGTGCCGACCGGGGATGTCCTCGCCTACCTCGGCAACGTGCCAGATGCGGGCAAAGAACACAGTGAATCGGTGGATATTATTGCCGCACCGCGCAGCACAGGGAGTATTCTAAAGCCTTATTTGTACGCGCTGTCTTTGGAAAGTGGCGATATTTTACCCGCCAGTCTCCTGCATGATGTGCCTACCCAAATGGGGCAGTACCGCCCTGAAAACTATTACGAAACCTACGACGGTGCTGTCCCGGCCCGACGTGCGCTTATACGGTCGCTCAATGTGCCTTTTGTGCTGCTGCTCCAAAAATATGGACTGGAAAAATTTCACTTCAATTTGCAACGGCTAGGGCTAAGCACCCTCAACAAACCTCCAGATCATTACGGCTTGTCGCTGATTCTTGGCGGCGCGGAAGCTAATTTGCTTGATATCACCAATACTTATGCCTGTATGGGCCGTACCCTTGGAGCTTTTTACGACCGAAACGGGAAATATGCCAGGGATGATTTCCGCCGGCCGAACTTTCTACAAAAAACCAATCCAAGCCCCCTCCGCCAAGGCTATGGCGGGCAAGCGAACAACAAACAACGAACAACGAACAACCAACAACTAACAACGAGCAACAATTTACTCAGCGCAGCCTCTATCTGGTACACCTTCGAAGCCATGCGCCAGGTGGAGCGCCCGAACAGCACCGGAGAATGGGAGCTTTTTCAAGCCAGCCGGTCGGTGGCCTGGAAAACAGGCACCAGTTTCGGTTTTAGGGATGCTTGGGCGGCAGGCGTGACACCGCGCTATGCCGTCGGCGTTTGGGTTGGCAACGCCGATGGCGAAGGTCGTCCCGGCTTGATCGGGGTGGCGTTTGCCGCACCCGTATTATTTGAAATATTTGAGAAACTCCCGCAGGAAGGTCGCTGGTTTGATCCACCTTACGACGATATGGTGCAGGTGCCTGTGTGTCCGCAAAGCGGCCTCCGCGCCGGGGAATACTGTGCCGCGGATACGATTTGGATACCCAAAAGTGGCCTAAAATCTGCCGTATGCCAACACCACCAACTGCTGCACCTCGACCCCACAGGACAATGGCAGGTGACGGGCGATTGTGAGTCGCCCTCCGTGATGCAGCACCGGCCCTGGTTTGTGTTGCCACCCGTAGAAGCCTATTATTTTAACAGGAAAAACCCCTGGTACGTATCGCCGCCGCCGTTTCGAGCCGATTGTGTGGGTACTGAAAGCGCACAGCGGCAGTCGCCCATGCAGCTTATTTACCCCAAACAGGCTACGCGTATTTACGTGCCAGTGGATTTGAACGGCAAGCTAAGCAGCACCATTTTTCAAGTGGCGCACCGGAAAACGGATATCGAGATTTATTGGCACCTGGATGGGGTGTACCTGGGCAGCACCAAGACTTTTCACCAGATGGGTTTGCAGCCTGCTGTGGGGATGCATCATTTGGCGCTGGTGGATAAGGATGGGTTTAGATTGGAGCAGGATTTTGAGGTGGTGGGGAAGTGACGGGGTTTTGTATCAGGATTAGCAGGATTAGCAGGATTTTTAGGATTGGGCAGGATTTTTTGGCATTTGTGGATGGGGGGCGTTATGTTGTTCTGTTCGGAGAAATATTGAGGGGGGGCTTGCGCTTTTGAATTTTTGGGTGTAATTTTGAAAGCTTTATTTTTTCATCTTAACACACTAAACTTCAACCACCATGCAAAATGGAGACCTTACTTACCGCATCATTGGATGCGCCATGAAAGTACACAAAAAATTAGGCCGGGGATTCCGGGAGTACATTTACTGCCGTGCCATGGCCATTGAACTTCGACGCGAAGGGATTTTGTTTGAGCGCGAAGTCTGGTTACCGATTCACTATGATATTTTTCGGATTGGTTACCGACGCTGCGATTTTGCTTGCGAACCCGATTTGGTACTTGAATTGAAAGCCAAAGGGGAACTCGGCAACGAGGATCTTGTGCAAGCCATCAATACGCTCGAATGCCTCAACGGCAAATGCGGATTATTGATCAACTTCGGGGCCTCCAGCCTGCAATACAAACATATCTTCAACAACAATGTGCGCCCGGAGGCGGATTTTACGGATGCCACTGCGGAGCAGCTGGGTGAGACGAATGAGGACATTTTCGAGGCCCGGCATTATTTGCCGGAGTGGGAGGTAGAGCAGCGGCTGCGGGATGAGTGGAAGAAGAAGAACAAGGGGCGTTGAGCGCGGTTTGTATCAGGATTAGTAGGATTTTTAGGATCATTCAGGATTTACAGCGTCTGTTGGAATGGGTAAAACTCATTTTATTGAGCTGTAAAATCCTGAATGACCCTAAAAATCCTACTAATCCTGATACAAAACCCCCAAAATCAATTCACCCCACATTCTACTCCTAGAAGTTCCATCGCCGCCAAAAACTCATTCCCCACATTCACCTTTTTCCCCGTCGACGTAAACGCCATTTTCTCCTTGTTCTGCCGGTCGATCAGCTCCATTTTTAGCAGGTGCTTGCCCTTGTGGGCCGTGCAAAGCTTTTCAATGCGGTCGATCAGCTCGGCCGTGAGCAATTCCATCGGTATTTGCAGGGTAACGGAAGTGGTTTTTTCCGCGCCGACAGCCTCCAGCAAGCGAACATTGTTTACCCGGAACTCAAATTCTTCGGAATTGTAGCGCTGCTTGAATTCCCCTTCCGCGTACACGCTGGTGCCTTCCTCGAAGAAGCTTTTGAACTTGGCGTAAGTCTCCGAAAACATGGTGATTTCCAGGGATTCGGTGTAATCCTGAATGGTGAAACGTCCCCAACCCGTGCCGCGCTGGCTGATACGGTGTTCAGCTTTTATCACAAAGCCCGCCACGTTGACCTTGCGGCCGCGGTAGTTCTCCATTTTGTCGAGCGGGGTGGCGAAGTTTTCCCATTCGTAGCGGAACTCATCGAGCGGGTGACCGCTGAGGTAAATGCCGATGACGTCTTTTTCTTTTTGGAGTCTAAAAATAAGCCCCCAATCAGTGGCTTTTGGCACGATCGGCTCTGGGATGCTGACGCTATCGGAGAGGTCGCCAAAGAGAGAATTGACCGACATCAGCTTGTCTTCCTGATGGGCACTGCCATAGCGGATGAGGTTTTCAATAAAGGTATCGAACTTGTCGGTTGGGGTAAAAAAAACCGATCTGGGGAGTGCGAAACTATCGAAAGCGCCAGCGTAGGACAAGTTTTCCATTACCCGCTTGTTCACCGTGCGCAGGTTGATGCGGCGCATAAAATCAAAAATGTTGGTGAATGGGCCGTTTTCCTTGCGCTCCTGGATCATTACTTCCACCGCGCCTTCGCCCACGCCTTTAATGGCACCCATGCCGTAGCGGACATCGCCTTTTTTGTTGACAGCAAAATTGACGAGCGATTCGTTCACGTCCGGGCCTTTTACGTTGAGGCCCATGCGTTTGCACTCTTCCAGGAAGAAGGTGATTTTTTCAATATTGTTCTGCGAATGGGTGAGCACCGCTGCCATGTACTCCGAGGGGTAATGCGCTTTGAGGTAGGCCGTTTGATAGGCCACGAAAGCGTAGCAGGTGGAGTGACTTTTGTTGAAGGCGTAAGAGGCAAAGGCTTCCCAGTCGGTCCACACTTTTTCCAGCTTGGCGGCCGGGTGGTTTCGGGCGGTGCCACCTTCGATAAATTGCCCTTTCATTTTATTGAGGACAGCAATTTGTTTTTTACCCATGGCCTTGCGGAGCACGTCGGCGTCGCCCTTAGAAAATCCTGCGAGCTTTTGTGACAGCAACATGATTTGCTCCTGATAGACACAATTGTGCAGAATGATATTGTTTCCTACAAAATTGTGAATACCTGCGACGGTGATATCGTATACCAATTCCTCGCCAGCCGGTTCAATGGAGGCAATTTCCTCCCAACGGACATTCTGGTTGCGCTTTGTTTTGGGCAAATCCAGGCATTCCAGCAGCGGTTCTACCACCGAGGCGGCGATTCGTGGTCGGTTCCGATTGAGGGTATTGAAGTGTTGGCGACTGAATCCATGCGCTTCCAGCAGTCCGCGCTGCGAGCCTTTCCAGGTTCGGTCTATTTCCTCAAAGAAGACGGGACGCGAAAGATCATCTTTAATTTCAGCAAGAAATGCCCCGCGCTCCGGCATTTTTTTCAAAACCAAATGCGGCGCGATTTTCTCCGCGAATTGCGGGATATTATACACTGAAACCTGATAAGCAGTGATTTCTTCCTGCCGCTGGTTGTTGAAATACTTGGTTTCGCAGGTGGTGGAATAAATACCCAAGCGGAGCAAAAGTGTCTGGATATCCTTGGCCAGATATAGCGAAATGGTTTTAACAAAGCAGATTTTTTCCGATACACAGCCATCGCAGTCCCAAAAGGAAGCCAGGAAAAAAGCAATTTGCTCCTCGTTAAGTCCGAACACAAACTCTGGCACATAAGGTCCACAGGAAGTCAAGGAACCATCGGCCAGTAAATAAGCCAGCACCCTGAGTTTTTGTTTGTCGAATGATTGTGGAGCTTCGGCATGGAGCTTTCGCGGTGTAGCAATATGGTCGCCGGGCTTCAACGATCCAATTTCCCGCCAGCCATTTTCGGTTAAAACCCGGTGGTTCGCCGTCATTTTAACCGTCGTCCCATTGCCCATTTTGACTTTAAAAACCGGCTTTTTGCCATTGCATACCCAATAAGTCATGGGCGCTTTTTGAGGTTGTAAATATTCATCAACTCCCTGGACATAAAAATCTCCGACTCGGTCTTCCAATTGATCGATGCGCACCCTTTTCCCTGTAATAGCGTCAAAAACAAGCGTATCGCCTGTGACACAAATGCCAAAAGTGTCTTTCAAATACTCCTCCATATCCGGCAAATCATATGTCACCGCCTGCCGCCCATGCTTCCGCGCAATAAAATCCGGAATATACTCCAACGGCCCCGGTCGGTACAGCGCGTTCATCGCAATGAGGTCGTCAAATTTGTCGGGCTTGAGCTCCCGCAGGTATTTCTGCATCCCGGCGCTTTCGAACTGGAAGGTGCCGTTGGTTTCGCCGCGCTGGTACAGGTCGTACGTTTTAGCATCGTCGAGCGGTATGTCGTCGATGATGATCTTTACGCCGTGGTTTTGTTCAATCAGGATCAGCGCATCGCGGAGAATGGTGAGGGTTTTGAGACCCAGAAAGTCCATTTTGATAACGCCAGCATCTTCAATGATAGAGCCTTCGTACTGTGTGATGAGCAGCTCGGTTTCTTTGGAAGCATACACCGGAATTATTTCCGTCAGGTCTTTCGGGGCGATGATGATACCCGCCGCGTGTATGCCGGTGCCGCGCACAGAGCCTTCGAGTATCATGGCTTCTTTGAGCACCTTGCCTTCGGGCGTGTCTACGGCGGCCAAATGCTCTCGGAGTTTTTTGGCGTTGTCGAGGTCTTCACCCGACAGGTTTTCTTTTTCTGACAAAGAGCCTTCGCCCGCGATGGGCGCGGTGAGCACACGTTTGAGGGAAATTCCGGCCTTGTCGGGCACGAGCTTGGCCAGGGCATTGGCTTGGTCGAGCGGCAAATCGAGCACCCGCGATACGTCTTTGATGCTCATTTTGGCGGCCATGGTGCCGTAGGTCACGATTTGGGCCACTTGGTTTTTGCCGTATTTCTGCACCACATAATCAATCACCTTCTGCCGGCCTTCGTCGTCGAAGTCCGTGTCGATATCGGGCATGGACTTCCGGTCGGGATTGAGGAATCGCTCGAACAGCAACTGGTACTTGATGGGATCAATATTCGTGATGCCGATGCAGTAGGCCACCGCGCTGCCCGCCGCCGAACCACGGCCGGGGCCAATGAACACGCCAATGTCTTTGCCGTGGTTGATAAAATCGGCTACGATGAGGAAGTAGCCCGCAAAACCCATGGTTCTGATGGTGTGCAGCTCGAAATTGAGGCGCTCTTCTATTTCAGCGGTAATTTCTTTATAGCGGTTTTTGGCGCCTTCCATGGTGAGGTGGCGCAGGAAATCATCCTGGGATTGGAAAGTTTGCGGGATGACAAAATTGGGGAGTAGTATGTCTTTTTTGAGTTTCAGGTGCTCGCATTTGTCCACGATTTCCATGGTGTTGTCGAGTGCCTGGGGTACGTCGCCAAACAACTTGCCCATCTCGGCTTGGGTCTTGAAATAGAACTGGTCGTTCCAAAACGCGAAGCGCCCACCTTTCATAATGGTGCCTTCTTCCACAAATTCGCGGATGGCGGGGGTGGCTTGCTTTTCGCCCGTGTTTACGCAGAGCAGGATGTCGTGTGCGTTGGAATCCTTTTGATCCACGTAGTGCGAATCGTTGGTACAAATGACCTTCACGTTGTACTCATCGGCCCAGCGCAGCAGCACCTCGTTCACCTTGTCCTGCTCCTGCATGTGGTGGCGCTGTATTTCAATATAATAATCCTCGCCAAACAGGTCGAGCCACCACTCAAATTCTTTCCGGGCTGCTTCCTCCCCATGCCGCAAAATGGCCTGCGGCACCATGGCGCCAATGCAGCAACTGGTCGCGATCAATCCTTCGTGGTACTGCAAAATCAGTTCTTTGTCGATGCGCGGGTATTTGCCATACAACCCTTCGATATAGCCCAGCGAGCAAAGTTTGACGAGGTTTTTGTAGCCTTCCGCGTTTTTTGCCAGAAAAAGTTGGTGGAAGCGCTTGTCCTTGTCTTCCTTGGTGAAAGCGTGCCGATGCCGATCGGTCACCACATAAAATTCACAACCCACGATGGGCTTCACGCCGTCATGCTTGGCTGCTTCTGCCACAAACTGGAATGCTCCGAACATGTTGCCGTGGTCGGTGATCGCAATGGCTTTCATGCCGTCGGCGGCGGCTTTTTTAAATAGGTTGGGGATGGAGGCAGCGCCGTCGAGCAGGGAGAATTGGGTGTGGCAGTGGAGGTGGGCGAAGTTTGGCATGGGCTACTGTTACGTTACAGGGCAAATTTAAAACAAAAAGTGGGAAGTTTGTACTCTTTGTGGAAAACTATTCAACCCTATTCCATTGAACCTGGAAATCGAAATGTTCTTTTTAAAAACCGGACACTGAAAAAAGGACTATTTATTGGTGCTGCAATATGAAGTACGCTCCGAATGACACATTTGCTTGGCGATACCAGGAAAAATCCTGTTACCAACTCAATGGCCAAGCAGTTTAATCGCGTGCAGAGTACCTGCTTACAATGTGAAAAACAAAAAGACCAACATTTACCAAAAGGCTAATTATCAGCAGTTTTTGCTCCCATGAAAGGACTTGGTTAGGAACTTCTACAATAGGTGTTTGAGGCAGGAATAATTCGTCTTTATTCACAGGTGCTTTCCATAAGCTCGTGTCATGGGTAAACTGCCTTTCTTCTGCATTTATGAGATAGAGAGAATCAAATTTCGATTCCATTTTTATTTTTGGCGTGGAAATAAAAGCCCATCGATTACACATATTTCCCTCTAAAAAATCGCCATGATGGTTTGCGAAAACTAAAATGGTATCCCCGACAACAACAGTTCTTAAAAAACCTGCACACATAGAATTCTGGTCAAAGACTGTTACATAGTCACTTCCCGACCCTAGACCTTTGTGATATTTTATCACCCTTAAATTGAAATGTTTTTGCTGGTAAAAAAACTGTCGACCCTCTCTGGAAGAATATAAACTGTCTAATACAGGCATATTCACCAATACCCCAACAAATACAGCAGAATTGTATTCAAGATTTTTAGCCAAAGGATCAGGTTGGCCGCAAAGACAAGCATAAACTTGCTTTGGAATTGAAACCCCAACTACCAAAAATATTGTTAGGCTTAGTAAACGACTTTTATGATTCACGATTTCTGCTAGGGTTTGTTAAAAGGACATGCATTAGAAAGCTAAAAACAACTGTAGCCCTTTGCAAAAGGCTACCGCCAAGCCCAGGGCAGACGCATGAATAGTATGAGGTAAAAAAGAAAAACACCAAATATTATTTGATTTACGAGTGACGATTGATGATTCACGATTCTTGAAGTTGCGTTGAGGTCTAGTTTTGAATCAAACGAAAAGCCGACAAACTGACTCGGCAATCAGCCCTTCTTTTTTTAACACCAAGCAACCAAATTCAATCTTCACAAATCGAAGAAAACCAGCCAAAATGCCGCACAAATCGCGTATAAACTTCAAAAATCGTAAATCATCACTCGTCAATCGTCAATCAAAAACAGCCCGTGAGATGCCTAAAAAAGGCTCCCATCCCTGCGCTGCGTTCATGCGTCTGCCCTGGGGCTACCCCCTTCTTTTCCCCCGCACCTTCGGCCTTCCCATACTCACATATGTAAAGCCCTGCTCCTTCATACTGTCGATGTCGTACAAATTGCGGCCATCGAAAATGAGCTTGTCGCGCAAGGAATCGCTCATGCGCTCAAAATCAGGGTTGCGGAATTCGCTCCATTCGGTCATAATTGCCAGACAATCGGCTCCTTCCAGGGCATCGTACATGCTGTCGACCAAGGTGATGCGGTCGCCGTAAATAGACTTTACATGCGCCATTGCTTCCGGGTCGAAAGCTTTTACCTTGGCGCCCAAGGCCAGCAACTCATCGATGATGACCAAGGCGGGTGCTTCGCGGATATCATCGGTATTGGGTTTGAAAGCCAGGCCCCAAACACCAACGGTTTTGCCAGAAAGCTCGTTTTTGTAGTGCTTTTTGATCTTTTTAGTCAAAATACCCTTCTGGATGCTGTTTACCTTCATCACTGATTTCAAAATTTTGAAATCGTAGGCATGATCGGAGGCAGTTTTTGCGAGGGCTTGCACGTCTTTTGGAAAACAGGAGCCGCCGTAGCCGATGCCGGGAAACAAAAAGCGCCTGCCAATGCGGGTATCGCTGCCCATGCCGATGCGTACCATGTCGACGTTGGCACCGGTTTTTTCGCAGAGGTTCGCAATTTCATTCATAAAAGAAATACGCGCTGCGAGGTAAGCGTTGGCGGCGTACTTGGTAAGCTCGGCGCTGCGCTCGTCCATAAAAAAGATGGGGTTGCCCTGGCGTACAAAGGGTTCGTACAGCTGCTTCATCAGTTTCCGGGCGCGTTCGTTGCTGGCACCTATAACGACGCGGTCGGGTTTCATAAAATCTTCCACGGCAACGCCTTCCCGCAGAAATTCAGGATTGGACACCACGTCAAACAGCTTTTTCGACAGCTTTTCCGCGAGTATGGCCGACACTTTCTCCGCCGTGCCAACAGGAACCGTGCTTTTGTCCACGATTACTTTGTAATCCGTAATAAGTCCGCTCAGGTCGCGGGCCACACCCATGATGTACGACAAATCAGCGTTGCCGTTTTCGCCTGGCGGCGTGGGCAGTGCGAGGAAAATGATCTGCGCATTTTCGATCGCTTCCGGCAAATTGGTGGTGAAATGAAGGCGTCCTTCCTTGGTGTTGCGCTCAAAAAGCACATCCAATCCGGGTTCAAAAATCGGGATTTTACCCTCCCGCAAACTTTTTACCTTCTTTTCGTTGTTATCTACGCAAATGACATTGTTGCCCGTTTCGGCGAAGCAAGTTCCGGTCACCAATCCGACGTAACCGGTACCAATTACAGCTATGTTCATGTTTCTGGATGCTTTACCCGCCGTAGCCTTGGCGAAGGAGGGTGGATTCTGGATGCTAGATGCTGGATTTTGGATGCTAGATGCTGGATCCTCGATGTCGCACTTTGAATTATTTGATGGGATATTGCCTTCGTTGTGTTGGCAAAAATTAAAAGGTTACTGTTTCCAAAGGCCCGCAAAGGTAGGGCGACCATCTGATTTTTCGGCTATTTAGCCAACAGTTTGCGTGGAAAAGGGTTTAAATTATTGTTTTGTGCAAAGTGCCTACATTTGTTCGTATTTAAATTTTGAAACATAAGTGCTTATGAATCCTTTTATGCCCCATTTTGTTATTTCAAATAGAATTGTTCTTCACTCTGTACGCGGTGTTGCATTGGCACTTTTATTCAGTGCTTGCTTTGCGCTGCAAGGCTTGGCACAAGACCCCGTCGACCCCAATATTGTCCCCAATCCCGGTTTCGAGCGATTTTCCAAAACGCCCTTCGGTTGGTCGTACAATGGCTCCTATTTTGGGGAGGTTGTCAAGTATTGGTTCAGCGCTACCACTTCCAGCCCGGATGTTTATGGGCCAGAGGTACGGGTTCCAAGTGATTGGGCGGCAAAGGGCTTTGGAAAGCAAAAGCCACGCAATGGTAAGTGTATGGCCGGAATTACGCTTTTCGGCTGCACCAATGGCAAACCACATTGCCGGGAATACCTTGAAATACAGCTTGCCGAACCGCTGGTGATCGGGCAAGCGTATCACGTGGAATTTTGGGTGACACACCTTGAAAAATCCCTACAAATCAACAACATCGGGGCTTATTTTACCATCAGCGAAGTCAGGCGAAGCACGGATGAATTGCTGCTGCGTGATGCCCTGGTGAAGGCCCGCGATATTGTGGCAGCCCCCGATGGCAAATGGGTGAAAGTAAGCGGCCAATTCATCGCCAAATACGAGGCAGAGCATATCCTGATCGGCAATTTTGCCGACGATGCCAACACCGTTTCCTTTGCACCCAACGAGGATTGTTTCAACTACGCCTACTACTACGTGGACGATGTTTTGCTGAAAAAGATACCGCCGTTTCTTCCTGTGCCCGTCAAACCCGACGACCTCACCTTACTCAAGCTGGAAACCGGAAATACCGTTGTGCTAAAAAACATCTACTTCGAATTTGACAAAGACGACCTGATGCCCCGCTCCTACGTGGAGCTGAAAAAACTGCTATCCGTGATGCGCAGTAACCCCAAGCTCAGCATCGAAATCGTAGGCCACACCGATGCCCTAGGCAACGATGCTTACAACCTCGACCTCTCCCGCCGACGGGCAGAATCGGTGTTGAAATATTTGACTGAAAATAAAATCGCGAAAAGTCGATTGAGTGCTAGTGGGCTTGGGGAGCAGATACCGATTGCGAGCAATGAGACGGATGAGGGGAGGGCGCAGAATCGGAGGGTGGAGTTTGTGGTGTTGAGGCAGTAAGTGTTTTTCTTTACGTATCATTTGTCATAAATTACGTATCCACAAAACAGGTCACTTCGATATAAACCACAAAAGATTTCATCACCAAGTTTTGAGTAGCCATTGTATTTGTCTAACTTTTCGATTGGTATAAAGTATTCATATTGACACATACTAAATCCATCATACCGTAATGAAAAACTCCTTGCTAAAAAAGAGAACAATCCATATAAGCGTTAGCAATCCACCCATTTTAGAATTCTTTTGATGTTCATTATGAAGTGCGTTAAAGTACAAAAGTAAGCCCCAAAACCATATTTCCAAATCACCCAATGAACATCGCAGTTCCACGCAAAAGCTGGATAATTCTTACTTTCCCTTCATTCCCTCGGCAATTTCCTTAACACCCTCAATCGAAAGCCCCGTTATCTGTGCCACCACTTCAAATGCCAACCCTAGCTTTATGGCATTTTCTGCAACCTCTCGTATTGCGCTTGAAATTTCCAGTTTAACAGTCTCCACAAAACTCGCATCACTCCGTTGTGCCTCCATATATTGGTCGTATGCTTTGCGGTCAGCAGGGTCTAATTTCAAGATATCGAGTTTCTGACTGGCGGCCTTCAACCCTTTGGCCGTGAATTCATCCTTAATTTCAGCAGTTTTGAGGAAGTATATCCACTCGTCCAGCTTGTCTTTAGCCACTTCGTTAAAGCGGTTGGTTTTAATCACATAATACTCAGGATACAAGTCGGATACTGCCGTCTTTTGAAAAAGCACCTTTTGCTTTTCAGACAACTCCAGTTCGTTGTTGTTGTGCATACCGATAAAGGTGGTCGTTCCATGGTACACATAGTCGTCTCCTTGTCCGAGGTCAAAATAAACGATGTTTATCGAATATACTTTTTTGACTTGGGAATATGGCTGCCCTTCGGCGATATGCTCCACAATGACCTTGGCCGTGCCGTAAAGCATCCGCTGAAAGTAGTCGGCTTCGCGGGTATTTTGGATTTCGACGATGACCAATTCGCCTTTTTTGTTCTCCACCAGAATATCCACCCGGTTGAACTTGTCGTCTTCAGTTTCCTTGTTGCCTTCACTTTCAAGGATTTGTTTTATGTTGAAATCCTCGTTGAGCAGCTCGGCGAGAAAGCCTTCAAGAATGTCAAAGTTTGCCTTATTGCGGAGTAGCCGCTTCATTGCCCAATCGAACCGGACTAATTTCTTTGCCATTTTGTGAAATTTTCTACAAAAATACACAAAAAGTTTCGATTAAAAAGGCTGTTATGAAATCTAGGCTCCTTGTTTTCGCCAATAGTAGATTTTATTGACAAAGCAGCAAGAAGTGAAGGAATACCCAAGTGCCCTTTGAACATTTTTATTTCACACCACGCCACAGCGACACCACGCACGCTATCTGCATGGCAATGGTTACAGCCTCTAGCCCAGGCGTTTTTGACGTTGCGTCGTTGTGTCGTGGTGTGAAACTTTTTATGTCCTGTACGATGCCCTGCCAAAACCAAATCCGTTTTTTATCCGTCAAATCTGTTCAATCCGTGTTCCAATAAGGCAACGCGCATAATTCCTCAAAAAATCCCCTATTTTTGTAGCGTAAAGAATCAAAAAATGAACAGCGAAATCACCGCCCAATACGCCCAACTCCTCGTCCATTACTGCCTCGAAGTACGCCCCGGCGATAAGCTCTTCATCGCCAGCACCCTGCTCGCCGAGCCCCTCGTGCGCGAAGTGTACCGCGAAGCCTACGCCGCAGGTGCCGCCCTGGTGGAATACGATATGGCTTTTCAGGAACGCGAACGGGTATTTATGCAAAATGCTTCCAATCAGGCACTGCAAACCCCTCCTCTTGTAGCGAGCATCGCCATGGAATCCTTCGATTGCTACCTCAACATACGGGCGCCCTACAACCTGCGCGACAATTCCGGGGCCAGCGCAGCACAGGCCAAACTGCGCACCGAAGCCATTGCCCCCATGAACAAGCACTACTTCGAACGCACCGCCGACCGCCGCCTGCGCCGCAACCTCTGCCAGTGGCCCACCGATGCCTCCGCCCAGGAAGCAGGTATGAGCCTGAGCGAATACCAGGCGTTTGTTTTTGGTGCCTGCAAGCTTTTGCTCGACGATCCCAAAGCCGCTTGGCTGATGGTGCGCGCCAACCAGCAGCACATAGTGGATCACCTGAACAAGTGTAAAACCATCCGCTACCTCACCGAAGGCACCGACCTGACATTCAGCTGCGAAGGCCGTACCTGGATGAACTCCGATGGCCAAACAAACATGCCTTCCGGAGAAGTGTACACCAGCCCCGTGGAAGACAGCGTGCAAGGCACCGTGTATTTCTCCTACCCCTGCATTTACCAGGGCAATGAGGTGGAAGGCGTCAAACTCTGGGTCAAAGACGGGTTTATTGAAAAATGGGAAGCGCGGCGCGGACAGGAATTTCTCGACTATATTTTCACGCTACCGGGCACCCGCCGCTTCGGGGAGGCTGCTATCGGCACCAATTACGACATCCAGCAGATGACGAAAAACATCCTGTTCGATGAAAAAATTGGCGGGTCGATACACCTGGCTATTGGCCAAAGCTACCTGCAAACGGGGGGTAAAAACGAGTCGGCAGTGCATTGGGATATGATTACCGACATGACGAAAGGGGGAGAGATTTGGGCTGATGGAGAGATGATTTATCGGAATGGGAAGTTTTTGATATAAAATTTATCACCACAGCGTTACGCAGAGGGAAATCGTATGGTTAATCTTTTTACTCTGTGAATACCTCTGTGAACCTCTGTGCAACGCTGTGGTGATAAATTTTAATTTCAGTCCGCCCCGAAAATCAATACTGGGATAGGTTCTTCATTCACCAAAAGACGGAGTTCTCTGAAATTGAGCCATTCCAGCAGCCCTGTCCGATGGGGCGGGGCAATGGCCAGCAAATCGGCGCCCTCAATCATACTCAGGTTTTCAATTTGTTCCCGCCAAGGGCCTTCGGCAAGCGTGAAGTCTGCGAATCCTTTGGCTACCCGATCTGCCGCGCGCAACTGTTTGGCCGCGATGGCGCGGTTTTCTGTTTCGTGCAGGATATGTACCCCGTGGAGTTCTGAACCAAAAGTCCGGAGCCATTGGCGCATGGAGTCCAGTACTTCCACCAATTGGTTATTAAAATCAAACGTGAAGAAAATGCGGCTCGGCGCCTTGAATACAGCATCGGTCGGAACAAGCAGTACCGGGCAAGGCGCCTGGCGCAGCGCTTCGGCGACGACCGGCGACAAGGGGTGCGTACCGTCTTCGTCGTGCAGATTGGGCATCACCAAGAGTTCGGCACCCATGTCACGGGCTACCTTCGGAATTACTTCACCAGGAAAACCGGTGACCACCTTATAATCAAAAGGTACGAAAACCTTGGTGGCCGACGTTCCGAAGCGGGAATTTAGTTCCAGCAGTGTGAGCCTGGCAGCTTTCTCTAAATCTTCAATGCTGGTATTGGCCGCCCCATGTTGTAGGGCGTTTGCCATGTCGTGAACACCTACTGCGTGCAATAAGGTAATGCGCGCCTGAAATCGGCTGGCAAGCTCAACGCTATACCGAAGGATTGCCTCGGAATTGGCGTTAAAAGCAACGGGAACAAGTATTTTTTTCATATAAATAATTCTTTATCACGCGGTACAAGCATCAAGTTCATAAAGGATAATAGTACACCAAATATCAAAGATACCCAAAAAAAACATTTCGTTCACCTCAAAGATGCACTTAAAGCGTGTTGCTACCCGTCCTCTTTTTTTGTTAGCGCTTTCGCTCCGTTACAAACACCAGCAAAATGAATCTGCGATCGCTTTCCCCAAACCCAACTCAAAATCAAATTAAAGTGTCTTGCTTAAACGCAGTCCCCAGTTCAATTGCCATCCTTACTGCTATGGGACAAAAAGTGTCGGAAACTAACGCAGCAAGAAATGAAACAGTATTTGATGTTTCGGACTTAGCTCAGGGGGTTTATTTTGTTGTCCTTCAATTTGGGAACGAAACGATAATAAAAAAGTTTGCAAAAATGAACTAAAATGAAAAAACTGCTCTTATTACTATTTCTGGTTACGGTCCTAAGTGCTCACGCCCAAAAAAACCTAAAGAACGAAGTTAGCATAGGCTACTTCACGGCAAGCGAATTTTTTGACACCAGCGCGTTTGCCTTCTCAAAATTTGAGAAGGGGCGAAATTTTTCTCTAAAATACAACCGTATCATAAGCCCCACTCTTTCAATCGGGATCACTTATGCGAGCTGTTTCTTTAGATATAAGGAGCCTCCATACCCTCAATTTCTTAAGGACAATACAATTCGTGCCAGGTTTTTGCAAGTGTATTCCCTTAATCTTGGGTACGGAGTTTCTAAAAAGGCGTTCACAGCAAGGGTTAAGGGTGGCTTGAAATACTATGCCTATGGAGAAAAAGAAGTGCATTTTTTCTATTTCAGTGGAGGGGGCGGTTGGTGGGAACCTGTTGGGGCTATTTATATATACCCTAATCTTGGGGCTATCCTTGGCGCTAGCCTAAGCCATCCAATAATTTGGCGATTTTTTGGAGAACTAGATTGCGAGTATACGCGGATGTTTGCAAATTTTGACAGAAATCAGCTCTTCTTGTCGTACAGGATCGGGTTCCGGTTTTAACCGTGCCTATAATATTTTATCAAACAGCTCAGCTCAGTTCAAGGGGCTGGGCTGTTTTTTGTATAGGAGAATCTACCGCTTCCGCTCCGTAACAAACACCAACAAATCCCGCAGCGACTGCCTCGCTGGCGTATCCGGCGCCGTATCCAAAATATCAAAAGCCTCCTGCCGGTATCGGTACATTGCCTCCCGGGCGTATTCCAGACCACCGCTTTGGCGCACAAACTGGATCACCTCAGTCACCTTTTCACTTTTATGGCTCTCATTTTTTACAATATTGATGATGCGCCGCCGGTCGGGTTTTGTAGCATGTGACAAGGCATAAATGAGGGGCAAAGTCATTTTTTTCTCCTTGATGTCAAATTTATGTAAGGACTTATTTGAATTTCAAGAAATTGCCTTATTTTTGAAACGTGAATCCGCCTATAGACATCTTAACACACTACTTTCTATGAAACCCTTCAAAAGCAGAAAAACCTTAGCCAAAGAACTAGAAATTCACCCAAGAACCTTAAATCGTTACATGAAGGCACTTGATATTAAATGGGGCCGTGAGCCCATGCCTTTTGAAGTATGGAATGAGGTTGTTCATCGATTGAGATGCGACGATTCCCCTTTGAAAACTGGGGGGGGGGGGGCGAAAACCCTGAATAAGTCGACGCTTGTCCAAAGTTGTCCACAATTGTCCGAAGTTGTCGTTTTGAGTGAAAGGAAAGATGCACCCACCTTTGGGGCATACCTTTTTCATTCACCAAAACTGATTTTTTATGAAACCTTCAAATCTTTTTATGGCGCTTTTACTCACTGGCATTTCGATTCTTTTTGTCGAAAAAGCTCATGCTCAGCAAGTGCCTACAATACTGAGCCCTGCCAACGCATTTATCCAACAACGTATCGATCATAGCGATCCTGAAGGCTGGCTTTTTTTCAAAAATTCTTCCGATTTAAAAGCAGGAGAGCTTTTTTCTCAAAATAAGACTGCTGCCGGGCTTTCTCCAGATGATAATATGCTGCTTTTCGAAACCGATAAGGATGCACAAGGTTGTACCCATAACCGCTATCAACAGTATTACAAAAATATAAAGGTGGAGGGTGGTGAATTTTTCGAGCATTTATGTGATTGTTATGTTTACCTCATGAATGGAAAAATCATCGAAGGGTTAAACTTTAATGCCCAATCATCCTTTACTGCCCAACAGGCGCTTGGAGTGGCATTGACTCATGTAGGTGCAATCAAATACGCGTGGGAGGATCCAGTTTGGGAACAAGAATTAAAAGATGAAACAGAAAATCCAAATGCCACATACTATCCAACAGGCTCCATTGTACTTGCTAATTTGCCTGGGAGCTCTATTGAGACTTCAAATTACAGGTTGGCTTGGAAATTTGAGATCATAGCCATCGATCCAAGTAATCAAAAGGTGATCTATATAGACGCAAATTCTGGCGCAGTGTTGAAAGAGGGAAATATGAGCCGAGAAAATGGACCGGCTGGCACCTTGTATGATGGGTCACAAATAATTGATACGAAATGGTCTGGAGGGATATTCCACGGGCATCACCACCTGCTTGCCACTGATAACGGGAAGAATGTTGAAACCAGAAACGGATCTGAATCTGACGGCTGGGTCAATTTATCACACGTTTACGATAATGATGATATTTGGGGTTTGGATGCCCCGACTGTGAATGTAACAAGCGCGCATTGGGTTTTTACACGTTCGATGGATTTTTTCAAAGATACATATGGACGCAATGGGGTAAAAAACAAAAACAATACCAGGGTAAAGGTTTTTGGAAATTCAACCATTCCAAACACTGCCCTTTACCGTAGATCGCTATCCGATAATATTTTTGATTTTATAGAATTTGGGACTACAGACGCTTCTAATGTTTATGGGGCTCCCGCTGGCATTAACTATGCTTCCCTTGATATTGGTGGGCATGAATTGACACATGGTGTCACTTATAGTGAAGCTAACTTTGCAGATTCTGGAGAACCTGGAGCTTTAGACGAGTCCTTTGCAGATATATTTGGTGTCATGGTGGAAGGTTTTGCTCGAGGTGGTAATTTTAACTGGACTATAGGGGAAGATTTGGGTTTTGTGATAAGGGATGTGCAAACTCCAGGTGCAAGCTTCAGGCCTCAGCCCACAACCTACATAAGTGATCCTTTATGGATAAACACGGTTGGGTGTATACCTGTAAGTGGATTGCCCCCTCTGACTCCGGCAGGAAATGACCGGTGCGGCGTACATATTAATTCTGGCGTTCAAAACCGTTGGTTTTACCTGCTTTCCCAAGGTGGTACGCAAAACGGCGTAACTGTTCAAGGGATTGGCATGGACAAAGCAGCACGTATTGCATACCACAACCTTTGCAATTTTTTGGGGTCAAATGCCAATCATCCACAATCACGTTTAGGAGCAATTGCTTCCGCACGTATTCTTTTTGGTGCATGTTCTAATGAAGAAGTTCAAACGACAAATGCTTGGGCTGCTGTGGGGGTAGGGCTCGCTTTTTCTGGCAATTGCGTAACTCTAAATGGCGATAGAATTCTCTGTTCTGGCCAATTTAGCTTCCCTTATACCTATTCAGCACATGCTCCTTTTGGTGCCACTTTTACATGGTCAATTCCGCCAACTTGGACAGGAACTCCGTCAGGCCCCGGGTTAAACACCTTTAGCGTAACTGGTTTTGGGAATTACAACCCTCCTGGAGGATTCCCGGCAACGGAAGTAATATCAGTCACATGTTCATTGGGGGGTACCGCCAATATTTTTGTAAAGGTCTTTGACAATTGCGAATGGCTTTGCAATGAGAGCGAGGAAAGAAGCAAATCAGAAATCAATAACATTGAATATCCCAAAATAATGGTGGCGCTCTCCCCTAACCCAACTCAAAATCAAATTAAAGTAACCTGCATGGGCGGAAGCCCTAAAATAATATCTGTGCTTTCTTCTGTAGGCGAAGCTTTGATAGAAATAGTCACATCAACGAGAAGTCCATTAATAGACGTTTCAAAATTGTCCAACGGAATCTATTTTGTCAAAGTTCAATTTGAAGATCAAACGATCACAAAAAAGTTTTCTAAAATATAATGATATGAAAACCCTTTTCAGCATCATATTATTGGGCGTTACATTTTTGAGCCACGCCCAAAAAACACCTAAAAACGAGCTTTGTTTTGGTTACATTAACGCTGGTTATTTCTTTGACAGTACATCCATGGAGCTCTCAAGGTTTGTTAAGGGTAGGAACTTTTCGCTAAGTTATTCCCGTATTTTTGACAATAGATTTTTGTTAAACATTACATACGCTAGAACTTCTTATAAATACTTTAATGATCCTCAACCTGCATTTTATGAAGATAATACAATAACATCCAGAAGTTTCAAAATTCTTTCTGGGTATTTTGGCTACAAAATCTCTAAATGGGGCTTGTCAGCAAATTTAAAAGCAGGTATCAGTTACTGCATTAGAGGCTCTAAAGGAGGGCATATAACCTATTTTGATGATGGAGGGTGGCGAGAGCCTCGGGCCTTTTACTATTATTACAGAGATTTTGGCGGCATGTTGGGTTTGACCGTTTCACACCCGATCTTTTGGAAACTTTTTGGTGAAATTGATTGTGGGTATGCACGCATGGTTTCAAAGCTTAAAGTTGATCCAAATCAACTGTTCTTATCGTACAGGATCGGGTTCCGGTTTTAACCGTGCCTATAATATTTTATCAAACAGCTCAGCTCAGTTCAAGGGGCTGGGCTGTTTTTTGTATAGGAGAATCTACCGCTCCGTAACAAACACCAACAAATCCCGCAGCGACTGCCTCGCTGGCGTATCCGGCGCCGTATCCAAAATATCAAAAGCCTCCTGCCGATAGCGGTACATCGCCTCCCGGGCGTATTCCAAGCCGCCGCTTTGGCGCACAAACTGGATCACCTCGGTTACCTTTTCACTTTTGTGGCTTTCGTTTTTTACAATATTGATGATGCGGCGGCGATCGGGTTTTGTAGCATGTGACAAGGCGTAAATAAGGGGAAGCGTCATCTTTTTCTCCTTGATGTCGATGCCGCGCGGTTTGCCAACATCATCGTCGCCAAAATCAAAAAGGTCGTCGCGGATCTGGAAAGCCATGCCCGTTTTTTCGCCGAATAGCCACATTTTATCTTCGATGACGGCATCACCATTGGCGGTACTCACGGCACCCGCACAGCAGGCAGCTGCAATCAGAGAAGCCGTTTTTTGGCGGATAATTTCAAAATAAACCTCCTCTTTGATGTCGAGGCGGCGGGCTTTTTCCATCTGCATCAATTCGCCTTCCGCCATTTCGCGCACCGCAGTGTTGATGACTTCCAACATGCGGTATTGCTTGTTTTTCACCGACATCAACAAAGCCTGGGAGAGCAAAAAATCGCCTACCAGCACCGCAATTTTGTTTTTCCACAAAGCATTGATCGAGAAAAAGCCCCGGCGTTCATTGGCATCGTCCACGACATCGTCGTGTACCAGCGTGGCAGTGTGAATCAGTTCAACCAGAGAAGCCGCCGTGTAGGATGCCTCGCTGATGGGGCCAAACAGCTTCGCGCTCAACAGCACCAGCATGGGCCGCACCTGCTTTCCTTTGCGCTGCACAATGTACCAGGTCACCTTATCCAACAGTGGCACGTTGCTGCGCACGGCCTCCCGAAACCGAACTTCAAAAGTATCCAGTTCGTCAGTTATGGGCTGTTTGATGATGTCTAGTGACATTTTTTAGATAGGTGAAAGGTGTTGGCGTTTGGAGTGATTCGTAATTTCAATAAAAAATGAAACAGCCGCAAGATAGGAAGGTTGGAGAGGGGAATGCAATTATTTCATTTTCTCATAAACTGCTTTTCGGAAATCAGCCTGCTTTGATTTCAGCTGAATGTTTTTTTGACGGTCTATCTCGTTGCCTGGATTTGGTATGGTATCCACCTTGTCGAGCCATGCGAGTGATTTGGAGAAATCGCCCAATTGCAAGTACACAAAGGAGAGGTTGAACTTACCATCATCGAATTTCGGGTTGATGCGCAGCGCTTGTTCGTACAAAGGAATTGATGCACGGAATTGTTGGTGCTTCACCAAGGCAGAAGCATAATTGTTGATGACCTGAAAACTCCAAGGATTGAGCCGATATGCCTTTTCAAAAGCGGATACAGCCTTTTCCATTTGATTCAATTGATACCAGGCGATGCCTTCGTGCCAAGCCAGTGGAATGGCTACATCCGTATATTCGTAAAAGGTGTTTTCTGCTGCGCCGGATTCTGCGGCCAAGGTTTTCCAGTCTTTTGCAGCTTGCGCATCAAGCAACGCAACGTTGTGCTTTTCACCGACGATGCGATACCAGCCTATAATGAGGTTAAAGGCAAGCCCCAGGCCAAACAGCAGGATCATTAGAGGTTTTGAAATGCTGCTAAGGCCAAATTTTCCAAGTAAATTATCGCGGCTGCAAAACATGATCCAGGCAAAAAACAAGCCCAGAAAAACTTGCATTTCTATACGTTCCCGCGGAAAATCAAAAAACTGAATGATACAATAACCAAGTAAACCGAGTGACAATACCAGCAGATCATGCGCTTTGTTTGCCGCTTTTTCCGTCGTAGCCTTTAATCGCCAGAGACTCCAAATGCCCGCCAAAAACGCGAAGCCAAACAAGGCGCAAAACCAAATAACACCCACGATGCCCATTTCCGCCCGCACCTCTAAATAGTCGTTGTGTACCCTCGTGAACACCACATTCTGCTCTTCCAAGCGATAACCGCCCGCAATATTTTTGGACGGGAACCAAAACTTCCAGCTCCCGTTGCCGACCCCAAGCCAGAAGTGGTCTTTGTTGAGCTCATCAGTTTTGTACCATACAAAACGGCGTTCGTTGGCTGTGGTACTTTCCAGGTATGTGCTCGGGTTGAGCCGTTCCGCGAAGGAGTTTCCACGCCCTTTGAACGCCAAAAATGCAATAAGCAGCAGCACTAAAACAGTTCCCGCGGGCAATATCCGTTTCAAAAATAATTTCCTGAAATCGGTATCCAAGGCTGAGCGGCCCAGGCAGTACAGCAGCCCACAAACGGCAAGGGCCAGGTATACCGTTCGGGTTTGAAGCAATAATATCAACACGCCCACGATGCCGGCCTCCAACCAAAAATCGCTTCGTCGCTGGTGCTCCTTATAGAGCAGCACATTGAAAATTAACAGGAAAAACAAGAAATCGGTGGCGAGGCTTTTATTGCCAAACAAACCCGAAGCGAAGTCGTACAATTGCTCATTGTCCAGACCATGTTCCCTAAAAGCCAGGCCTACCTGCACCACAATAATACCACAAACCGCCCAGGTACTCAGCGTAAAAATTTGCCGCAACGTCTGCCGTACCATCATTTCATCGCGCAGCAAAACCTGCCTCGAAAGCCAATACACCAAAAAAAGCAGCAGTGTTTTTTGTGCGTAAAAAATGCCTTCCGACCAGCTGAATGCCCAGGAAACTGAAGCCAAATTCAAACCATACCAACCCAGTAACATGAGGTCAAATCCGCGCAATTTCCAATCTCCTTTTTCCTTCAAATCTTTCCAAACCAGCACAAGCGAAACCAACAATGCCCCCGACAAAAAGAAGAAGCGCGGGGCCAAATAGCGGTCGAGGCAAAAGGGCAAAAAGAACAAGGTGCCGCCAAAAAAGATCAGCCACAACGCGATGCGCCAGGCTTGGAGACTGTTGTCAGGCGTGGGTTTGTTCTTTTGTTGGCGCATGTGTAGAATTTGGTGTTAGTGTATTGGCTTGGCTGGCCTCCCCCTGCCCCCCTTCGGAGGGAGGCAGGGGGGAGGTCACTTCTGCACAAACACCTGCGGCTCACTAAAATTATTCGCCACCACGACCCCCTTCTTCCCGCCAGCCATCCGAATTTCCGCAATATGCCGTACTTCCCGAGATGCCCAGAACCCGCAATCGCGATTTGGCACAAAACGAAAGCCGCCTTTGCCATCGCCGAGCATCAAAGCCCCGTTGCCCGCGTCGTAGCGATTCACTTCCACCGCGATGCCGTAGTCGTTGCCAGCGAGCAGCAGGTCGAGCGTGCCGTTTCCGTCAAAATCCTGGACAATGATGGTTTTTGTAGGAAAAGTCTGCGCTTCATTTGAGAGCGGTTTTGCCGTGAACTTGCCGTTGTTGTTTTCAAAATAACAAGTACGCAGTTCCTTGGCATCCAACACAATACCCGTTTTTAATACTTCCATTGGAAAAAGGTCTTCAAGGGTAGCCTTGGCGTAGGCTTCGTAATGCACAAATTTCTTTTTCAAAATGGGCAATTGCTTGATCATCGGGTCGCGCAGCGCAACGGGATAACATTTCCCATTTTCATAAAAACCCATCAATGGATCCATGCTGCCATTGGCATCGAAATCCTTGGCGTAGAGCCGCATGGGTGCTTCCGGGGTAGCGCGGTAATCGGTGTTCAGCCCTTCGTTGCCCGCTACAATGTCGATGTCGCCGTCGCCGTCGATGTCGGCCGCTGCCAGCGTGTTCCACCAGCCAGTCATTTGATCGAGGCCAAAACTGGCGGTGGCGCGGCTAAATTTTCCACCATTGTTTTTGAAAACTTCAAGGGCCATCCATTCGCCGGTGACCAACATTTCTGCGGTGCCGTCTTTGTCGAGGTCGGCAAATAGTATGGCGGTGACCATTCCGATTTCGCTGAACTCCGGTGCTACCTGCGCTGTTACATTGGAGAATTTTCCGGCATTGTTCTGAAAAACGAAGGAGAACGGGGTTTTAGGAAAATTGCCCGGTACGGTTCGGCCACCCACAAAAAGGTCAAGATCGCCGTCTTTGTCGTAATCGAACGGTACGGCACAACTGCCGCTTTCGGTCTCTGTTGGAATGCGGTCGGCAGCAAGCGTCATTTTACCTTTTCCATCATTTAGGTAAAGCCGATCCTGATAGTAAGCAGAGTTTACCTTGGGTTCGTTGCCTCCGCTCACAATGTACAAATCCAAGTCTTTATCGCCATCAGCATCAAAAAATACAGCGCCTACGTCTTCGCGCAAGCTGTCGAGCACAAAGGGGTTCGATGAGGGGATGAATTTCCCAGCAGCGGTTTGAATACACAAATAGCGTTTTGCGCCAAAGCCGCCACCGATGTAAAGGTCGTCGAGCCCGTCACCATTTATGTCACCTGTAGCCAGTGCCGGACCCAGATTGGAATACTTGCGCGGAAGCAGGCGCTCGCGGTCGAAATCGAAGAACTTGTTCTCCATGTGTTTGAAATTCAGCCCTGATTGATTGCTGCTGATTTCTGTAAAAATAGGATCAGCCACAGCGGGCAATTTCAAAATAGAAGGCCCCGGCGCTGCATCACTGTATTTCAAAGTAATGCGCTGGTTGGCTTTGACATTTTCCAGGTTTTGTACCTTGCCATCGGGCCATTGAATTTGGACACGATCGGCAGCGGCCGTTTGGCCCAAGCCAAACTGAATAATATCGGTTGAACTGGAAATAAAGCCATGTGTCGGGTTGGCGTAATGCACTTGTTGTGCGCCAGCGGCTTGCATGCGCACAGTCGAACCTACCCCTGTTGGGTTTTGGGCGGTTCCTTCCAATTTTATTTGCAGGTAATTGCCAAGCTTGTTCTCCATTGATTTATTGCGGAAAACCGCTGCGGGGTCGTTCGAGCGGATCACGATTATATCCTGATCGCCATCATTGTCAAAGTCAGCATACACTGAAGAATTGGAAAAGGTCTTTTCTCCAAAACCCCAGGCTTCGGAAACATCCTCAAAGCTCAGGTCGCCCTTGTTGCGCATCATGAAATTGGCGACAGGAATGCGCGGCACGGATTTGATATGCGCCATTGTATCGCGGAGCTTGCCACCATCGGCGCGGAGGGTAGAGTCGTACACAAAATTGACAAAATCAAGGTTTTGTACCTCGGTACGAAAACCATTGGAGACGAAAATATCATTCCAGCCATCGTTGTCAAAATCCACGATTAGGGGCGCCCAGCTCCAATCGGTAGCATTCACACCAGACAGGCAGCCGATTTCACTGAAGGTGCCGTTGCCGTTGTTCAACTGCATCATATTGCGGGCAATTTGATGGCCATAGCCATAACCCACGAGCGAGTAATAGCGCTCATTCACCATCGCCGTGGCGTTGGTTTTGAATTTGTAGGTGGTCGGCATGGCCATATCCAGTACAAAAAGATCGAGTAGCCCGTCATTGTTGATGTCGGCCAGGTCGGCACCCATGGATGCCGCTGATGTATGCCGCACATAGTCGTTGATATGGTCGGTAAACGTGCCGTTTTTGTTGTTGATGTACAGGATGTCTGGCTCAATGTAGTCATTGGCAATGTAGAGGTCGGGATAGCCGTCGAGGTTGGCATCGAGGGTGGTCACACTAAGGCCAAAGGCGTAGTTGTCGATGCCCGCGGCCTTGCTCATGTTGGTGAATTTGCCGTCATCGTTGCGGTACAGCCTGTCTGAGGTGAATTCATCTATGGAAGCCACATTGCGCACCACCTTTCCATTCACTTCATGCAGGCGCATGTTGGTCGTCGACGTAAAATCTGTCGGGTGATTGATCAAATACATATCCAAATCGCCATCCAGGTCGTAATCGAAAAAATTGGCGTGGGTGGAGGAGCAGTGTATGTCTAGCCCAAATTCCGCTGATTTTTCGGTAAACGTGCCGTTTTTATTGTTGATAAACAGCAATGCGCCCCTGGTTTCCGGATTTGGCCCGGTGCGGCACTGGTAAATATCGAGCCATCCATCGCTGTTGACGTCCACAATGGTCACACCCGTTTTGATGCCGTCGGGCGCGGTGATGCCTGCTTTTTCAGAAACATCTTCAAACTGAAAATCACCTTTGTTGAGGTAGAGTTTGTTGGGGCCCATGGTAGCACCGAAATACACGTCGGGCAAGCCATCGTTGTTGAAATCACCCACTCCAGCGCCACCGCTCATGTAGAGGTAGTTGAAATTCATGTAATTCATCTCTTGGGTTTCCGTGACCGTGTTGGCAAATGTAATACCCGACTGTTTTGCATCTATTTGTTCAAAAAGGGCGTTTGCAGGCGCTTTATAGCTGCTCACTGACGAGTTTTTATCGCAAAAAACAAAGAGGGTGGCGCAGGCCAAAAGGGCAAAAAGTGAGCGTATGGACAGAAATTTCATAAGATGCCAGCAATTAAATCAAGATTTCACGCTGCAATTATCGGGAGAATGTACGACACGGCTACATTTGCGACTGAAAACCCACTTTATTGATGCTGATCTTTAAAAAAGTTGCCGACTTGCAGCGCTGGATTTCAAGCCAGAAAACGCCTGTCGGATTCGCGCCCACCATGGGCGCTTTGCACGAAGGGCACCTCGAACTCATTCGAATGGCCAAACGCGATGGCTGTGTTGCGGTCGCCAGTATTTTTGTCAATCCCACGCAATTCAATGATCCCAAGGACTTGGAAAAATACCCCAGAACCCCGGAAAAAGACGCGGCGCTATTGGTGAGTGCTGGTTGCGATGCACTGTTTATGCCCCCTGTAGAGGAGGTGTATCCGCCAGGCGAAGAATTGACCATCAACCTCGATTTTAAGCAGCTTGACAAAGTGATGGAAGGCGAATTCCGCCCCGGACATTTCAAGGGCATGGCCACCGTTGTCCATCGTTTGCTCGATATTGTGAAACCCCATCGCTTGTACATGGGCCAAAAAGATTACCAGCAGCTTAGTATTGTACGCGACATGATTGGGCAGCTTTCCATGGACGTTGAACTTATAATGTGCCCAACCGTACGAGAGGAAGACGGATTGGCCATGAGCAGCCGGAATGTGCGCTTGAGCGCAGAGATGCGCGATGCTGCTCCCGCGATCCACCAGACCTTGCAGTGGGCAAAAACGGCCCTGGCAGCGGGCCAGCCTGCGAGCGAAATCCAGCAAGAAGCCCTTCAAAAGCTCTCCAATGCCGGGTTGCGCCCTGAGTATTTTGAAATTGTTGACGGCGTAACTTTATTGAATATTTCAGATAAAAATAGCAGTAACTTTATCGTCGCTTGTACCGCTGCATTTGCGGGAGATGTGCGGTTGATTGATAATATTGTGCTCCAAGTGATGAGTGATGAGTTATGAGTGATGAGTGATGAATATGCACAGCGTTGGTGCTTTTGCTGAGCTTGGTGTTTCAGCATTTTAACCAATTGCTCTGTCCGCCTTGTTCAGCAACCAAAAAGCTAAGCGAACGAATCCTCGGCTGGGAGAGTATTTTTCTGAGAACCTTACCCAAGCTGCTGAAAAACAATCGTTTGTGCTTTAATTTAAAATTATTTCCAGCCCCAGCAAGCTATGTATTTGATTAAAGTGCTGAAACACCCAAGCTTAGCAAAAGCACCAACGCTGTGCAATTATCAAATTATCAAATTACCTCATTATCAAATTACAACTTTAGAACTTTATGAAAAAGCAATCGAAAACGCCCCTTTTCAGCACCCTCCGCAAAGTATTCCGCATGGCGCTCGCCGCCGAGAAACGCGACACCGATGCCCTTGAAATCGTGCAGCGCGACGAGGAATTCCGCCGCTCCCGCCGCCGATTCCTGGAAAATGCCGGTAAAGCCACCATTATCGGCGCTGCTTTGCCACAGCTCTTGCTGCCCGGCGCGAAAAACTTTTTCAGCCGTGCCATCATGCCCCGAATCGCCATTGTGGGCGGTGGTATCGCCGGATTGAATGCCCTACACCACTTGAAAAAACAGGGCTTGGATGCCACCATTTACGAATCCTCGAACCGCACCGGGGGACGTATGTTTACCGTAAAAGGCGCGATGGGCGAAGGCACCTGGACGGAATTTGGCGGAGAATTCGTGGATACCAACCACAAGGATATCTGGGATTTGGCGGAAGAATTCGACCTGAAAATGATCGATTGCGCCCAGGAATCCGAAACCAAGCTTACGAAAGAAGCGTTCTTTTTTGAAGGGCAACATTATACCCTGGCACAAGTCGTGGAAGCATTTCGGGGTTTCGCGCGGAGTATTCAGGCAGATATTGAAAAACTTAGTGGCGAAATTTCCTTTAAAACTCGTACCTGGTATATTAAAAAACTCGACCGCATCAGCCTTTCCCAATATTTAGAAAACATTGGTGCCACGGGCTGGATCAAACGCCTCATCGAAGTCGCCTACGAATCGGAGTACGGCCTTTCCCCCAGCGTACAATCAAGCCTCAACCTGCTGCTGCTGATCTCCACGGAAACGCCCAACGGCGAGTTTGAAATATTTGGCGAAAGCGACGAGCGCTACAAAGTACTGGGCGGGAACCAAAGCATCCCCGATGCCCTGGCAAAAAAATACGCCAGCCATATTGAAATGGGCCGCCCCATGGAATCCATCCGCGCACAGGGACAGCAATACGCGCTGCATTTTTCAGGTAAAAGCGAAGCAGTTATAGCTGATTACGTTATACTAGCCATTCCGTTCACGGTACTTCGCAAGTTGGAGATGAAAATCAAAATGCCCAAGGTGAAACGGAAGTGCATCGACACCCTGGGTTATGGCACCAATGCCAAGCTGATGCTGGGCATGAACAGCCATGTTTGGCGCAAAAATGGCTACACGGGCCTTTGCTATTCCGACAACGGCCTGCCCAACGGCTGGGACAACGCCCAGTTGCAAACGCCGGATAATGGCCCTGCGGGCCTTTCCATCCTGTTCGGCGGCCCCGGCGGACTGGAAGTGGGCAAAGGCACGCCACAAGAACAAAAAGACAAGTACCTCCTGCTTTGGGAGCAGATATTCCCCGGTGCCACGGCTGCTTTCAACGGCAAAGTCGCGCGCATGGACTGGCCCACCCAGCCGCATACCCTCGGCTCTTACGTGTGCCCGACGGTAGGGCAGTACACCAGCATCAGTGGCGCGGAGCAAATGCCCGTCGGCAATATTTTCTTCGCTGGCGAGCATTGTGGGGGTAATTTTGCTGGGTTTATGAATGGGGCGGCGCAGAGTGGGCGGGAAGCGGCGGAGGCGATTGCGGGGAGGATTAAGTGAGTGCGGAGTGCGGAGTGCGGAGTGCGGAATGCGTGCATTCGGCGGGAGGAGACCTTCGCTGCCTTACCTTGAGTTGTCCTGCTGTAGGCATCCGTCCACGTAAAAAAGGGAAAGAGCAAAACAGGATGTTGCTGCATTTGTGCTTTCAGTCTCTGATGTTAATGGCCTTCTCCTGCCACAACGTAAATAACGCTTAGTCCAAGGATCAATACAAAGACTAAACGCATGTTGTACGTTGTGTCGTTGTGGCGTGGTGTGAAATAAAATCAATGCCAAGGAAATGGTCTGCAATCTTCTATTTTTGCCCATTAACAGTTTTTGCCAAACCTGGCAGAATTCCGTACTCAATATTCCGCACTCCGCACGCCCAAATCCGCATTCGAAATATGGTTTCTCTCTTCGAGCTCAACGAACACATCCGCCGCGTCATCGCCCTCAACTTCCAGCAGCCGTTGTGGGTCACCGCGGAGGTTGCCCAAATTAGCGGAGCTAAGGGGCATTATTACCTTGAATTGGTGCAAAAAGGGGAAGTTGCGGATATTGTGGCGCAGGCTTCAGCAGTGATTTGGGCAGGTGAATTTCGACAGATGCTTTCCCGTCATGGCATGGCTTTACAGACCGTTTTACGGGAGGGCCTGGAACTGAAAATTCAAGTGCGCCCGGAATTCCACGAACGTTACGGACTGAAATTAAACATCCAAGACGTAGACCCGGCATTCACCTTGGGGCAACTGGATTTGCAGCGCAGAAAAACCGTGCAAGCATTGAAAGATGCAGACTTGTTTGATAAAAACCGTTTGCTGGAATTGCCCTTGGTATTGCAACGCATCGCCCTCATCAGTTCAGAAACGGCTGCGGGCAAACAGGATTTTTGGCAGCAGTTGACGGAGAATAATTTTGGCTACGCATTTGATTTGACATTGTTTGCCGCATCGGTGCAAGGCAAAAATTCGGAACAAGAGGTCGTGGCGGCTTTGGAAAAAATAGCGGCACAAGTCAACAAGTTTGACTGCGTGGTCATCGTCCGCGGCGGCGGTTCCAGGCTCGACCTTTCTTCTTTCGACGGCCTGGAACTCTGCGCTGCGGTAGCCAGGTTTCCGATGCCCGTATTGGCAGGAATCGGCCACGATGTGGATGAAACGGTGCTCGACTTGGTCGCCAATCGTACACTCAAAACGCCGACTGCTGTGGCAGAATTTATCTTGCAACACAACATGTTGTTTGAGGCGGATATGTTGGAAGCAGCCGAACAGGTTCGATATTTTGCCGTTAACCTGGTAAAATCCCATGCAACGCAGCTCGAACAAAGCATCAACGAAATGCGCTGGGCAGCCCGGAAGCGCTTGAGCATGGCACAATTTCAGTTGGACAATACAACGCAGAACTTGCCGCTGCTTACCCAACAGTTGTTCCGCAACCAATACCGCGCTTTGGAGCAAATTGAAACTTACTGTAGCGCGCTGCACCCCGACAATGTGCTGCGCAGGGGCTTCAGCCTGACAACAAAAAACGGGAAGGCCGTAGCCTCCCCGTCGGATGTTTTGTCTGGTGACATATTGGAAACGCGGGTTATGGGCGGCGTTATTGCTTCAAAAGCGATCTAGTGGCCTAAACCCGTAGGTCTAAAACCTCAGAACCCTCCCCTAAAAACCAAGGTTTTTAGGGGAGGGTTCTGAGGTTTTAGACCTACGAGGTTTTTCTTTTAGCCTTACTTCCTCTTTTTCGAACTCCCTGGCACCGGATACCGCCGCGCATACGCCTGCGCCTTTGGCACCAGCGATTTGAGTGTTGCGCTGCGTTTAGCCGGATCAGGGTGGGTGCTTAGGAATGCTGGTGGGCGACTGCCGCCTGAACTGTTCATACGGCCCCAAAAAGGTGCTGCTTCATTAGGGTTATAACCCGCCATGGCCATGAGGTACAGGCCAATTTCGTCGGCTTCGGATTCGTGTTTACGGCTAAAAGGCAACATAACACCCAATTGAGTGCCTGCACCAGCTGCTGTCATCAACAGGTTGCGGGTAGCAGCGGGTTGTTGTGAAAGCGCCAAATCGAGGGAAGTAAGCCCCAATTGTGCGACTAAACCCTGACTCATGCGCTCGTTGCCGTGATACGCCAGCGCGTGGGCGATCTCGTGACCCATTACTACGGCAAGGGCATCTTCGTTTTGGGTAACTTTCAAAATACCTGTGTATATGATTACCTTACCACCAGGCATACAAAATGCGTTGACGGCAGGGTCGTCTACTACGTTGAACTCCCAAGCGAAATTTTTCAGGTCGCTTTGTTTGCCCTTCGACTTGTAGTAAACCTCCGTGGCCAATTTGATGTCGTTGCCTACACGGCGAACTAGATCGATGTCTTTGCCGCTGGAGACAGGCTTGTTTTCGGATAGAAAGCTCCTGTACTCCGCAAAACTCATCTGATTGATGGTTTGTACGGGTATGATGTTCAATGACTTGCGGCCAGTGAAGATATTTTTGGTGCAGGCAAAAAGTATGGGCATCAGCAAAAGCACCAAGAGGGATTTTTTCAACATTTTTTTAGTGTTTTGTTTGTAGAAAGTAGACTTGAAAGGGATAAATTATAAACGACAAAACGGAGTTTTGTCACTTCTTGAAGGGCAAATTTAGTTAAATGGCAACGTTCGCGTGGAATTGTTTATTTGCTACAGTGTTTGTTTATACTTATTGGCCTGACGAATAAGTAATGACAAATCCAGCTCCCATTGGGTTCTGTAGTAAAAATTTGTGCCACCCTGAAAACTCCAGAATGGCACATAAAACGTGCAAAAAACACCCCACTTATTTACCTTTGCAGCATTACCCGCTGTGTCTCACTACCAGACGCACGCTGCAAACGCAAGAAATACAGCCCGGAAACGCGATTT
>Ga0209390_10001602_pt1 | contig 43074 bp, 33 predicted proteins | sample BON01_FD_187212 | JGI IMG/M metagenome (GOLD analysis project Ga0209390, IMG submission 187212) | Freshwater microbial communities from Lake Bonney liftoff mats and glacier meltwater in Antarctica - BON-01 (SPAdes) (version 2) | ecosystem: Environmental > Aquatic > Freshwater > Ice > Glacier...
TGCGGAGTCTTTTAACTCCAAAATAAAGCTCTTTAGGGCTAACCTTAGAGGCGTATCTGATACTGACTTTTTCCTCTTTAGACTAAGTAAGCTTTTTGCCTAGCTCCCCATAAAATACAGCTGACCCCAATATTTCCTAATTTTAGTAATAATAGATAGTATAGATTCTGCAATTGATATAGGATATTTTGGGATATTCTTTTTACAATTCATAAATGACATTTTCAATCCTGGATTTTTTATAGCCGTAGTAGTTCTTAGACTATCTCGTTTCACACTGATAGAAGGCCAATGGAAACCCATAAAATTTGAACTGCCCTTTAGAATAGAAGGCTCCTCTGGCAGAGGAACTATGCTACGTGTGGTAGTAAAAGGTGAAGGATATAATGAAACAGTAATAAACCAATTCTATCAAGAGAGTGTTATTATTAGTCCCATGTCCCGCAACAGTCCTTTTCTAAGAGAGCCGCGAAAGGCTTACATCGATAAAAAAATATTCTTAAAAGGCGATAAATCTTATTACCTCACAAAGTTTTACATGTCAAGTAACAAAGAAGACTTTGCTTATTTCCTTCTTAAGCCTAAAACATTTGGCAAAACAGAGACCCGAAAGGGCAGCCCAATAGCAGGATTATTTATTATAGACGGCAGACATGATTTGACTGACAACACGTTAGATCACAAAGATTTTGAGTTCAAAGAGTGGGTTTATATTCAGTCAGATAAATAAGTATTGTACCTTCGGCCTATCACAAGTCAGCACTACATAGCTACACATGGTTTGCAAGCTTATAAAGAGCTAGCATATAACTATAGTCGCCAATTTGGGCATAGCTGCATACTAGACAGCTGCCAGCTAAACACGGGAGTGCACGGGGGTAAATACGAATTTTTAGCTGCTTTTGGAGCTGAAAAAGCGTATTCAGATCACACTAAATTTAGCTCACATCTAGTTACGAATAAAGACTGGCTATTTGGGGTTTTGGGTTACGATCTGAAGAATAACTTTGAGAAACTACAGTCAAATAACCAAGAGATTATACCTTGCCCTGAATTAAGTTTCTTCGTGCCCCAAATCGTTTTAGCTATCGATAAGAATAATAATGTATCGGTACTCAAAGGGAAACTAACTGACGCTTTTTGGGATACCGAACGAGCGGAATCTATGTTTCAAGTTTCGGCAGCACAATCCCCTGTATCCAAAGAAATTTATCTTGATAAAATAGCACAAATTCATAATCTTATATATGCTGGAGAGGTATATGAACTAAACTACTGCGTTCCTTTTAAGCACGAGTATTTAGCATTCGACCCTATTTCTTTTCATCAAAAACTAATACAAAAGTCGCCTGTACCAATGGCTGCTTACCTACGAGTAGACCATCTGCATCTATGCGGAGCAAGCATGGAACGTTTCCTAATGAAAGATGGAGATCAGCTTATTAGCCAACCCATAAAAGGTACTATAAGAAAAGGGGACAATGCACAAGAAGACGAAGCACTCATAAACGAACTAGAGAACTCAGAAAAAGATAGAGCTGAAAATGTGATGATAGTAGATCTCGTTCGCAATGATCTAGCTCGAGTATCTATTACAGGACAAACTCGAGTAGCTGAGCTCTTTGGAGTGTATAGTTACTTGCAAGTGCATCAGATGATATCTACTGTACAAAGCACTATTGATAGTGAGGTTTCCATTCAAAGTATTCTAGAAGCCACTTTCCCCATGGGTAGTATGACTGGCACACCCAAAATAGCAGCTATGCAGCATATTGAAGAGTTAGAGGATTTCAAGAGAGGGTGGTACAGCGGAGCACTAGGCTACCTTAGTCCAGAGAATGATTTCGACTTTAATGTAGTGATTCGAAGCTTACTATGCGATGAGCAGTCTAAGACCTTAAATTATAATGCTGGCGGAGCTATTACTATAGACTCCGAAGCCGAAAAAGAATGGGATGAGGTACAGCTAAAAATTAAAGCGATAAGAGCCGTATTAGCTATCTAGACAAGTTGTTTGTCCTTTATTTTTTTGCTGTTTTCTATTAAGATTTGTTGCAAGGCCTCTTGCTTGAATGGTTTACTTAAAAAGCCATCCATTCCCGCCTCTAAGTATTCATGTTTACTCCCTTCTGAGGCATCAGCAGTAAGTGCTATTATCAAAGGCCTATCATCTCCGTATTTTTCTATAATACGCTGAGTGGCTTGCAAACCGTCCATCTCTGGCATTTGAATATCCATAAGTATAAGGTCTATCTCTTCGTGCTCTAGTCTTTTAAGTACCTCTATGCCATTCTCTGCATGATGTGCGTCGGTATAGCCGAATTTCTCAAAAAGCTTGTCTATAAAGAGCTTATTAAACGGATTATCCTCCGCCACTAAAATACGCATTGGGTGCTCCTCTGCAAATTTGCCTTTAATTGCAACTAGCTCCTTTAGCTCTACCTGTGCAGCCATATTATCTTTTTGATTAGCTCGGGACTTGGGTATCTCTACATTTAAGGTAAAATAGAATGTAGTACCAATGTCTTTTTCTGACGTAAGACCTATCTCGCCACCCATTAGCTCTACTAACTTCTTACTTATACTTAAGCCCAATCCGATGCCACCATATTTTCTACTTGTGCTAGTATCCTCTTGTTCGAAAGACTCAAAAATCTTCTTTTGTTTGTTCTCAGAAATACCAATACCATCATCTTTCACAGAAAACCTAAGTTTGGCTATACGAGCATCATCCGTCTGAGCTCTGAGTAACTCATCTAACTCCACCGTTATTTTCACATAACCATTTCCAGTGAATTTGATAGCATTACTCACTAAATTGATAAGTACCTGCCTTATACGTAAAATATCTCCTCTAAACTGAGTGATCAAAGCATTCCCTATGAACTTACTTAGCACTATCCTCTTATCTTTAGCTTGCTTAGAGAATATAATCATTACTTCATCTAGTAACTTATCCAAGTCTACAAGAGAGGACTCTATATTCATTTTTCCTGCCTCAATCTTAGAAAAATCTAAGATATCATTTAGTATAGTTAGCAGATTCTCACTACTGGTTTGTATCGTTTCTACAAATTTCTTTTGCTCCTCATTGAGTGGTGTTTCTAGCATCAAACTAGCCATGCCCATGATACCGTTCATTGGGGTTCTAATCTCGTGACTAGTTACCGCTAAAAAGTTAGACTTTGCTATAGAACCAGCCTCTGCCTGTTGCCGTGCATCATCTAATACAGTATTCATTTTTCTCAGCTCCTGATTCTGTTTGTTAATCAAAGCATTACGCTGCTCTAGTTTCCTATTGCTACTCTTCTTATTTCTCACTTGTCTATAAAGCACCACAAGAATGATACTCAGAAGAATTAGTGCAGAAATGATAAAGTATTTCATAATATCTAAAGTTCTCTTTTCTTGAAAAAGCATTTGCTTTTCTGCATCATCTACTACCTCCTGTGTTTTTATAACTAGTTGCTCTGACTTCAATTTCAGCTGTTCAAACTGTTTAAATGCACCAGAGACGCCATTGCTTATTTTTATCTCCTCATATTCCTCGTTTACTTCAAATGCCTTTTTATACTCATTCAAATTATAATACGCTTTGGTAAGCACTTCGTATGCACTTGCTATTTCATATTGCGATACATATTTCCTATTACCACTTATTATACCCTTGGCTATGGTGATGGCCTTATTAGAATTATTAGTAGCAAGATTTAGTTCTGCTTGCTTGCTCTGAAAAGAAGCTCTTAGAGCACTCAGACCGTTAGCAGCCATTAACTCTGCCACCTTGTCTAAATATTTAGTTGCTGTAGCATAGTCACTTAACTCCCCATTTATATCAGACATATTTAGATATGCCTTACAAACCGCCCAACTATTACCCGATTTTTTAGCAGCAGTTAGTGCTTTAGCACTATAACTATTAGCGTATTTATTATTTTTTTGCTTACTATAGTTTGTTGCCAGTAGATTGTAGATAGATGCAGCTAGATTTTGATTTCCTACCTCTTCATTTAGTGATAATGCGTATTGTAGATGAGAGCGTGCAGAGCTATGTTGTCCTATACGGGTTAATGCATCTGCTATAGCTAGGTTGGTTTCTATTAATCCAGCCTGATCTTTTTCCTGTTCTTTTATTTCTTTGGCTTGAAAGTACGATCCAAATGCATCAGAGTATTTACCCTGGTGTAGCAGCATATGCCCTTGTATTAGTTTAACCTCAGACTCAAGATACAGATCTTTCAACTCTCTGGCACAAAATATAGCTTCGTCTACTTTTTTAAAGTCAGCACCCTCATCTCCTCTTAGCAACTCTATGTATGCTAGATTAGCCTTGCTAAATGCCTGCGGGCCAGAGCATCTTGCTGTAGCGATAGAAAAATAGGCTGCATTGAAGTAGAAATAAGCATCATCAAAATTGCTGCTTTTCAGTAGCAGAATACCTATATTATTATTGTAAATGCTGATCTCTCCTCCTGTAGCTGCTTTTAATCTAGCTTTTTGGTCAGCTAAAATTTCTTGGTTAGGTAGACTTATCTCTGCACTTTTCAGCATCGATTGTGCATAATTATGTATAGAAATTACAAATAAAAATAGTCCGAAAAGGTATCTTATCAATTCCTTTTTTTTAGCCCAAAGGCCTGCATTACTTGAGTAGACTGGATACATCTTTACTGAGTCATATACTGACAAAGGTATTCGTTTTTTCTTGAACAATTAGAAGATTAGGCTTTATATACAACCGTAAATTGTAAATTTGTTTTATAAATTGAACAACATGTCTTCTACCATCATCTCTATCAACCTCAACGATTTCAAAAACGGCACCCCGTCAGAAAAGCAAACCTTTGTTCAAGATCTGGGTACTGCTTACGAGAAAATTGGTTTTGTAGCAATTTATAATCACGAACTTAGTGATGAGCTCTCTGCCAACTTATATAAGTATACTAAGGAGTTTTATGCCCTACCCTTGGAGACTAAAATGAAATACTATATTGCAGGTATAGCTGGTCAGCGAGGATTTACCTCCTGGGGTACAGAGCATAGTAAAGATAGTAAAGTGGGTGATCTAAAAGAGTTTTACCACTTTGGACAGGAGATCCCAGAAGATCTAAAATCTAAGTTTGACTACTATGAAAATATCTCGGTAGACGAAGTTCCAGAGTTTTCTGAATATGGACTAAAAGCCTATGCAGCTTTACAAGAAACAGGCAAGTATATGCTCAGAGCCATTGCTCTCTATTTAAACCTTGACGAGATGTATTTTGATGACTATATACAATATGGCAATAGCATCCTTCGCCCTATACACTATGGCCCGATAAAAGATGCACCAAAAAATGCAGTACGTGCAGGACAGCACGAAGATATTAACCTAATCACCTTACTAATGGGTGCTAGTGCTGCTGGACTAGAAGTGCTAGATAAACAGAATAACTGGATAGCTATAACAGCATTACCCAACCAACTGGTAGTGAATGTAGGCGATATGCTCCAAAGACTTACTAATAACAAGCTACGAAGCACCACACACCGAGTGGTAAATCCACCCAAAGAAGAATGGGGTACTACCCGTTTTTCTATCCCCTACTTTTTGCATCCCGTATCTGAGATGAGGCTAGACTGCTTAGAAAGCTGCGTAACACCAGAAAATCCAAAAGCATATGATGACATCTCTGCAGGGGATTTCCTTACGGAAAGATTGATTGAGATTGGGTTGTTAAAGAAGTAGAGGTTATTCCAAATCTGTCTACCAAAAATGAGGTGTTTGTTCATTAACTGAGAAACCATCAAATAAAACAAAAATAGTTTATTTCAACACCTCCATCTTTTCACTGCCTGTGTTGCCCTTCTCGTCTGTGAGGCTTAGAATGTATGAACCATTTGCAAGTACATTCGCCGCGGCGAACAAACTCATTCGTGGTGACAAGTTTTGGGTAGTGCTATAGATTAGCTTGCCGTTTAGGTCGGTAACTTGTATTTTGTATTTCCCTTCTTTTGGAACTTCTAAAAAGATGTGTCCGTCACTCGGATTCGGATAAAGTCTAAAATCTAATGTCTCATATCTATGGTCTAAAGTAGCAAACCCAACATTAAGCGAATCACTCAACTCACTCTCACAGCCGTATTCTGAGATCAGCTGTACTTGCCAGTATCCGTTGGCCGCAGGTAAGTAAAAGGGCTGAAGAGTTAAAGTGTCTATTTCTCCATTGAAATACCAGCGATATGCACTAGCAGAAATAGAACTCTTTAACGCATTCCCGTTTCTACTGATCACACTTTTACTAGGTTTTGGTTTTTCCGTCACACGGAGTGTATCCCACGCTGTACAAAAGGTTTTATTTGTGATGCGAGCTAGATATACCCCAGCCGTATCTATAGTGCGAAAAGTATTCGCATTTATATGCCCATAAAAGTTTTCGTAACCGATTATAGTGTCGCCCATTAGGTTGCTGTAGGGTTCTAGCCCGTCCCAGTGTATGCAATGCATATCCTCAGGAGTGTGTAATATGAGTTCTATCGACGTATCCTGACAGTAAAACGTGTCTCTACCCAAAAAGTCATTAGTAAGTTTAGGGCGTATTGTAAGTGTCTTAGTCACCGAATCTGTAGTACTGCCACCACTAGCTATAAAAGTCACTTCATACTTATTCTCCAAACTATCTGCTTGAGGAAATGAATAGGATACATTCTTTCCTTGTCTCACATCTACAGTTTCATTTCTACTATCTCTAAACTTCCATTCAAAACTAGTTCCTTGAAAGGTATCTAATCCCCAAAATTGATATGCATTGGTACTGCAATCTTCCTCGTACTTAAAATCGATAGCAGGGGTATAAAAATAGCTTTGGTTAAACGTGGGCAAGCCATATTGGGATATTCCGCCACTATCTAGAGTAAGTCCTTGCCTCACGTAGTTGCAGTTTGTACCTAGTTGGTTGGGATTATTGATTACTCCGAGGTAGGTTAGGTTGGGCATGGCTATATATAGCTTACCATTAGATGCTAATTGTAAATTTCCTTGATCTAAGCCAAACATTGAATCAAGTGGAAACCAAGACTGCTCAATGCTATCCTGATGTAATTCAGCTAAATTAAGCTGGTACAAAACTACAGGGTCAGGTTCTTGGGGATTATTTGTCTTTTTACCCGTATTTACATATAACTTAGAATTGTCTAGGCTAAATTCTAAACCGCTAAACCATCGTTTAGTATATGGAGCAACAAAACCTTTACTGTGAAGATATATTTTATCAGTACTAGGGTATTCATTATTAAATGCATAAAGACCAATGGAAAAAGGATCGACATAAGTTGCTTCAGCTAAATACTTACCATCTGAACTAAATTTCATTTGCCCTTGTGTACTCCACCCATTTTCACCACCATAATACCCATTGGTGGTATGAGTTACCACTGGGCATTCTAGTAGACCTTGTTTTTTTAGTAAGAAGAAGTAGACACTATCTCCCTCTCTTGCGTGGTTAGCATACCATATATCTCGCCCGTTTTGATGATTTACTGCTTGTTGTTTTTCGCCTCCATTAAATGGGAACCTATTAAATTCGGTTTCAGTAGAATCAGATAATAGATATGAATAGCCACAACCTCCTCCTCTACTAGAATTTAATACCCATAATTGCTTCGTTTCTTGATGCACTATAAATAAAACACTTTGCGTTCCATTTCCATCAAAATATGTAGCTATAGAATAATCATTGATTCTTAATTTTGAGCCTTCATTGCCATTTCCCGTTAAATAAAAGGAATTTAGGGAATCTCTATAAGAAGTAGTTCCTTCTAAGACATTTATCTCATTTGTTCTTTTTTGTATTATGTTATTGTTGGCAAAATCTAACCAAATGTTTTTTCCAAAAATCCAAAGATTAGCTGCGTTAATAGTAGGATTGGTTTCGGGAACTTGAGCAACACTAACGATGCTCAGAGAAACTAGGAGATAAACGAATATGGACTTCAGATTACGAGGCACGGTGTAAAGATACTTGTAAATGCACTTATGTTGCATTTAGACTTATCCTACTCCGTCACAAACTTCCCTTTCATTCTGCCCCAGTGACCAGGATAAGAGCAGATAAACTCGTACTCACCTGCTGCTGGTGTGGTGAAGGTGAAATATACCGTCTCGCCCATAGGAGCAAGTGAAGAGTGAGCAAAGACTTGCTTGTCTTCTGGGTCTATGTAGGAGTTGTCTTTAAATTTTGACCCGCGTTGACCTACGTCTGCACCCGTTCCTTGTTCTACTATTACTATATTGTGAGGCATTATAGGATCTGTACCGGCGTTTTCTAGGGCTATAGTTATTTCCTTGTTAGCAGGTACGGCGAGCGTAGATACATCAAATCGCATTTCGGCCATGTTAGCACCTAGAGCCTGCACTAATATGGTGTCACTCGTATTTACAGGTGTTTTTGCTTCTATTGTTTCAGTTGGGCTTTCTTGTTCCTCTTCTTGAAACTGATTGCTGTTTCCTCCGCAGGCCCATAGTATGCTGCATATTGCTATTGTGTATATATATTTCATTACTTTTTAAATATTCCTTTTAGTTTGTCCTCTGCTTGTTTCTTTAGGTCTTCTTTCTTCTTATCTGCCTCTTGTTGCAGTTTTTCAGTTGCTTCTTTTTTACGCAGTGCTATCTCAGCTTCTAGTTTAGCTTTAGCTTCTTCTGCACGCTTTTTGGTCTCCTCTTTTATCTTATTCACCTCATCGGTAGCACGTTCTTTGGCTTCCTCTTTTTTCTGAGCCACTTCATTATTAACCGCGTCTTTAAGATTTTGTTTTAATGATTTTTTAATCTCTTTTAGATTAAGTTTTATCTCTGGTTTTTTGAAAGTGCCACCTATCTGTATAGCAAGATCCAGGAAATCTTTAGGGTTTAGTTGTAAGTTACTAAATTGAGTGCCTGCCGTTAATGCATTGAGAATATTCGTCTCATTTTTGATGTATGAGCTTGGTATGCTTAGCATTCCTTTGTAGTCTATAGAGCCGTCTAGTTTAGATATGCCGTCTATAGATAGCTTAGAGCTGTCTATAAATACGTCAAATGGCGACACGAAGAGTTTACCATTCTTGATATTAAACTTGACCATGAAATCTCTTAGCTTTTGCACGTTAAAATGGTTCGTACCTAGTTTAGTATCTATCCCTTTTAGGACTTCTAGTTTTTCCACTACTATTTTTTCTAAGCTCAATGAGCCGCCTAGGTTTATACTCTCTAGCTTAGGAGACATATCATTGTTTAATTCTGTAGCGATATTTAGCTTGGCAGTCGTCATAGCTTGTATTTGCTCAGCTATAGGTGCAAAAGCCCTTACTACTTTAAACTTACTGAGTAAGTCTGCTATTTTTAAATCAGAGTACGATATATCAAAATTGGCCAGTGGCTTAGTAACATCATATACATACGCACCTTCTAGGTTCAGCCTACCTCCTAGTAAATCAGTAGCCACATTATGCAGCTGAAGTGTGCGATTTTTTACACCAAATTTTCCGTTGAAGTTGGTCAGTTCCAAGTCGTCATAAATAAGTTTTTGTATAGATGTAGTGAGCTCCAAGTCTACGTTGCCCGGCACTTCTACTAGTGTCATCTCTATGGTTTCGTCATCTGTTTCGCTTTCAGATATAAAATCGTTGGCATTAAATCTAGAAGAAGTAAGTACTGCAGAGCCTGTGAGGGTTTGCTCGCTAAGTGCATAAGCAAAGAAGTTATCAAACGAGCCCGAAAAATTGATGTCGTTGTTGCCTACTTGCCCTTCAAAAACAGGGATATTTACACTTTGATTTTGTACTAAAACAGTGGCCGTTTTTACGTCCAAAACTTCGTTCATAGCAGTAGACTTATAATGGAGGTCTTGTACTTGTAAATCTCCTTTTGCTTTAAATTTATCTATGGCAGATGCACTAATGTCGTCTACTCTTCCTGCTATTTGTATGTCAGTGGTCAGATTACCAGAGAGTTCTGTGCCAGGCAGAGGAACTATCTTAGTAAGATTTGTCAGATCTATTTTTCCTTTAGCATCCATATCTATCAGCATATTGCCAAATAGGTCTTGCATCTTTAGTTTTAGGTCAAAAGGATCATTAGCCATTTTGAAATGCATCTTTGGAATATCTACTACAGTGCGGTCTGTATTGCCATCTAGGCTGTATACGTGCAAGTCTAGATTAATATCTTCTGCTGGTAAGGCTAGGTCTGGATACTTGAAATAGCCATTGTCTACTTGCAGTTTTAGGTCGTAGGCTGGGAATAGCTTATCATTCATAGTTCCTTTTAAAAAGGCATTCATTTTAGCAGCCCCTTTGGTCTGCATAGAAGCAAAGTCTGATGTATAGATAGCAGGTATGAGAGTAAGCAGCTGGTTCAGGTCCGAACTTACAGAGCTGGTCAATAAGTCAAATACCATATCCTCTTCTTGCAAGGCTATAGACCCAGTGAGTAGTGCTTGCAGTCCATTGATGGTTAGTTTATTATCTGGGAAAGAGTAGATGCTTTCTTTTAGATTAATTTCAATATCTCCACTTTGAGTTATTGCCCATTTATTGAGATACGCTACTTTATCATAAATCACTAGTGCCTCATCTACAGATGTGTTGGCTGCCAATATGAAATTCTCTGTATTGAAATTCCCAGACGACTTGTGGTTTAGTCCTTTGAGCTGTAAGTCTACTCCCGAGGCCACATCCAAATAGTCAAAAGTTGCATCTGTTATTTCTACCTTGGCCAACTCAAAGTTGAGTGCTTCAGATTCCTCAGTAGATGTAGTGGTATCTTTGAGCAAGTCCCAATTATAGGTGCTATCATTTAAAAATTCCATATGCAGGAATGGCTTGTTTAGGGCAATGGATTTAAAAACATACTTCTGCTCCTTATAGAACTTCATAAGGTCAAACGAAACCTCTAATTTGTCAGTAAATAGAAACGTATCATTACTAAAGGTGCTATCGTTGTTTATTAATGAGAGTTGATTTAGCGTTAGATTCAGATTTGGAAAAGACTTAAAAATATTAATTCCTACGTTGGGCGAAAAATCTAAAGTGGCAGTTAATTTTTTATTGGCTTCGTCTTTTACCATAGCTATGATCTTATCTTTAAATAAATAAGGTAAAAAAATAGCAGACCCTGCTAATAAGACAAATAAAATAGCGATGCTTAAAACGTATTTTTTCATAAGAACTGTTCCGTATATTACTAATGTTAGTGCAAGTTTACTACACCAAGTCTATACGCAACCAATACGTTGGTCGATTATCTAGTAAATTTTGAATGTAAAGGTCAATCCCCAATAGCCATAGCCATCATTAGTGTCGGAATAGGACCGTTGGCCTATTTGATTGCCTGGATTGGATAGTGTAGGAGCTACTTTGCCAGCAAGCTGTGGATAGCTTGTGCAAGTGCATCTCCGTCTGGATATAAATCTGTGCTCACATCATCTAGATAATCTGTAAAAATTTTGTTATAAGTATAAGAGAGGGATACAATAGTTTTTTGAGTAATATGTCTTTTTATAGAGGCTCCAAATGGGATTCCAAACATTACTTTTTTATATGCTAATCGATTCTCTCCATCTCTACCTATCACGTATTTTCCGCCATCTAAGGTCTGTCCACCAGTTCCTATTTCTCTTAGGTTATACCATTCGTTATCACCTTCTATTCTGCCTTGTGGGTTGAAATAGTAAATACTAGCTCCGGTGTGTATGCTGGGTAAAATTGTGCTTTTGAGTTTATACTTGTAGAAGCTATATTCTGCTAGTAGTGCTGCATCTAGTATGGTAGTTCTAAAACTCATATTTCTCTCGAAGTTAGTACCTCGTTGGTTTTTATTTTTATCGTCAAGTGGCTTATCCGATCCGGAAATAATCATACTGTTGGCACTTAGGTTAAAGGATAGTTTTTCTTTAGGCTGATATCCAAGTCTAAGGCCTAATGCTGGTCTAAAACTATGAGGATCAATACTTACTGTAGTACTATTTAAATCGCCGAAGTATACCGCATTACCTGCGAATATGCCATAGCTCCAATATTTTTCACGCTTGTGAACAAACGAGTCATTAAGATCTTTAAATCTGACAGATGTAGTTTCTGTAGGGTCAAAAACCACAAGGGTATCATCTGGACTCGCATCCAACTCATCTTTTATACTTAATTTGTCTATACTAGCAAAATTACTAGGAACATATGTACGTATTTGGGGATCTATTAATCCTTTTTTACCTATAGATAATATGGGCACATCCATACCGTCACTGTCGTAAAGTCCGTCTATTTCTAGATACCCTTCGTTCCCGTATTTTTTTAGCTTTTCGTTTATTACTATTCTCGCATATTGATTTCCCTCGCTCCATTTAATGCTAGCTTTTACTGGTACTGTGAGAATACTATCAGCCTGCAAATGGGTGAAGGTTACCTGAAAATTGCTGCCATCTAATACGGGCCTATTAAACCGCATTTCTATGTTTTTTATTTCGCCTTGGTATTTAGAGAAAATTGTGTTTTCGTTCAGCTGTTTTTCGTTTACCAAAACAGTATAAAAGTGACCATTGAGCGTTGTAGAAGGTCTCTCTAATATGTTGTTGAAATAGAGAAAAGGAGCTTGATAATTAGCAGATATGAAGTCAAAGGTTTCTTCGATTTCACGTAACTCTGGATTGCCAAAGTAGTTGCCGCTTAAGTCTAGCTTATCTGCATTGCCAATTACGCTTACGTTGGTTCTGCCTATGTTGAAAGTGTCATTGAAGTACAAGCTGTAGAAATTATCGAAAATCGAGTTGTTTTGCAGAATGGGTATATCGTTATTCTGATAGTCATTATACGTCATATATAGTGGGGATGTAAAAATACCATTTCTACTTCTGCCTGTATATTCATTTCGGGTGATTACGTTGTTTTCTAGGTTTATAGTAAGTAAATCAGAAGTGACGTTACTGAGTAACAAACTACTAGTACTATTACTAAAGGTGTTGTTTTTGAAATTAAAAAATATTTTATTTAGAGTAAGTAAGTTATCTATTTCTTTTATCTCGATAGCAGCTCCTTCATAGAGCGACCTTTTTATAATATTATTACTAACATTTACGGATTTACGAGACCATCTGAATTCAAAAGTTAGGGGCTTTTTGATGTAGTCAAACCTAGCATATTGAACATTTACTGTCTGCTTTGCACTTACCCCATTTATAACAATACCATTACCAGGAGCATCCTTATTTTTACTTGTTATATTTATTAAATGGTTAGGAGATCCATTTATAGATAGTCCTCCATCTATACGTATAGTAGCATTTGCACCAAAAAGTAGGGTAACTCCCTTGCCAATAGTTAAAACAGCATCTTTCTTTACATATGAGGTGCCCTCTACGCTATATATACCTGGAGAAAGTGTTAAACTTTCTCTTATATAATTGGGTATTTTAGTTTGGGCCGTCGCCGCTACACATATCATTGATAATGCAAGTGCAAATAGAAACCTTTGTGCAGTTTGATATGTAGATTTACTTGTTATCAAATTACGGTTAATGTTAAACTTGGTATTATAGTTTCTACACCTCTGCTAGATAGGGTGCGTATGTTAGAGAAAATAATTACGTCTCCTACTTCTGCTCTTTGCAAGCTTTTTAGCACTTCATTATTAAAAGAAGATCCCACGTTTTTAATCGGTTTTACTATTGCATTGTACTTATTATATATAAGCATATATTCAAAGTCCGCTATATATACTTCTTCATCTACTAAGTATTCGTCCGTCTGCAATGACATCACTTTAAATTGACGGATGTTTGCTCTTTTTACTATACCACCACTGACTATACCATTTATGGAAGGTATAGGTTTTTGTAATTCTCTTGTTATAAAAGACTTTTCTGCTACTTTTATTCGCCCATATGGCATTTGAGCATATATTTTTATTTGAGTTATACCTTTAGAAAAAACGCGTGCATAGAAAATTTCTCCTTTTTTAATTACTTGACCATCAGTTATTTCAGCAGTCAGGTTGTCGTTTGCATCAAATTCGGAAGTCTTAATATTTAAAGGGTTATCTAGGCCAATATAAAGGGTAGACAGCCTAGTATTTTGAATTATGGGGTCTGCATCTATTACAGTTATCTTTTTAATGGTGATCTTTTCCCCATTGTTAAAAGTAAATGTATATCTACCCTTAGTGCTGGGATAAAAATAAAAAGAACCAGGTTTAGAAAGTCTAAAATTTTGTGTTCCATCATCGCTGGATACCTGAATATTTAGATTCCTTATTCCCGTTGTATCGAAATAGGCGTAGTACTGTATAGCTTTACCCATTGGGTGAATGGTGTCAGTTAGCGATTCTATATAATACCTAGTTTTACGTTCGTTTTCAGCAGCTTTCTCTTTCTCTAAAAACCCATTTGGTTCTATTTTTTCAAAAAACTCTTGTAGTGAAGAGTTGCCTAATATATCTGCAAAGTTTTCATCTTCAGATAATCGCATATTATCAAAAGGTAATATACTAGCATTTTCAAATAGAATGTTGTAAACTAATTTTCGGTATGCAAATACTTTTATTCTCTCAACTCTACTTTTAAAATGGCTAAGATTAAGCACCGAAACATTAAGCGGGGTTCTTTGGAAATAGTATTCAGAGGCAAGTACATAATTGCCTTCACTCGTTATCTCGTAGGCAGGAAGAGGGAGTATTTTATTGATTTCTTCTACTTCTTTCGCAGTTAGGTATTCAGAAATAGTTTTTTTATATGCTAAGAGTTTATTAAACAGGCTGTCTGCCTGCTTGCCATATATCATAACATCGTTACTAGTGCCTTCTTCTTTTCCGAATTTAAAATAGCCGAAATTATCCATTTTATCTACCTCTATAAGTTTTATCTTTAACTCATCAATATAGTTTGTGGTGTTCTTTGTGATACTTTCTATTCTTAGAAGTTTGTCCTTGATTTCGAATAATAAATCTGGCTCATTTTTCAGTAAATGTAGAAAGTACTTGGTACTCGTATTATTAAGTCGATTTACCTCTGCACTTATAAGGTCTAAGGAAGCGTTGGTTTGATATGTTGAGTCTACGAAACCTGAAGGAATAAAAGAAAATATTAAGATCAAGAAAATCAGATAAAATAGATTTACAGCCTTTTGTCTAAGGTTGTTCTCTTGACTCATATGTGACTTGAATATCCTCAATACATTTAATTCTCTTTTGTGTAGTTGAATTTTTCGAATTCTTTTAAACGATCGTTAGCACTGCTTATTTTCGTACGTAGGCTATCTATCTCCTCTTGATACTTTTGAGTACTTTCAGAAACGATTTCGTAATTTTTTTCCATCATACTAACTGATTTCGTAAGTTTTTGAGTGGCATTATTCAGTTCTGTCACAGAAGAATTAAGCGTTACTACCGTTTCCATTATTTGCTGTACTTGATGTAATTGAGAAACTTCAGCGGTACCTTGAGTTATTTCCAATTGGGTTGGATTATTCTCGTCTAATTGGGGAAATACTTTTTCCCAATTATATCCTCGCTTATCATCTCCCCATTCAAAAGCTGAGATAAGAAAAACACAAGCCTCTATACAAATACCAATGACAAAAATAGTGTTAGCATAGTGCCAGCCCAAAAATTTGAACATAGCAGCTAAAAGAATTATAAAAGCACCAAAACCATAAAAGAAGTTTAGGTAGTTGAATTGTTTTTCATTGGACATAACTATTTCTTTGCATAAAATACAAAGGATGTGCCAGTTGCAGCATTTGCTTTAGCATACCTCTGCTAGCAGTATAAAAGTATTATAAAATTATGAAAATAAGTTGATTACGGCTTATTTTCTTAATTTAGTACATTGTTTTTCTAGCAGTACAAAAACAATTATTTATCTCAAAACAAGACCTTACTCTAGAATTGAGACTAGCTATGGAATGGGTATTCGTAACTAGTTGGAGCTACGAACGTTTCTTTGATAGTTCTCATAGATGTCCAACGCAATAAGTTCACAGTGGAGCCTGCTTTATCATTCGTACCACTACCTCTGGCTCCTCCAAATGGCTGCTGTCCTACTACCGCACCTGTAGGTTTGTCATTGATGTAGAAGTTTCCAGCGGCGTTTCTAAGTTTATAAAGAGCTAGGTTTATATCATTCCTATCTTGAGCGAAGATTGATCCAGTTAAAGCATACTCTGATGTACTGTCAAGTAGTTCCATAGTTTCTTCAAATTTATCATCCTCATATACGTGAATTGTAAGTATAGGACCAAATAGCTCCTCACACATAGTTGCGTATTTTGGATTACTAGTCTCTATGATGGTAGGTCGTATAAAGTAACCTTCAGTGTCATCATAACTTCCTCCGGCTATTACTTCAGCATCAGATGCAGCCTTGGCCTCATCTATGTACTTTGCTAGTTTGGTGAATGATTTGAGATCTATTACTGCATTTACGAAATTACTAAAATCTTCAGTAGTGCCCATTTTTAGCTTATCTGTATTTTCTACGAGCATTGGCTTAAGCTCTGCCCACATGCTTTTAGGTATGTATGCTCTACTAGCAGCACTACATTTTTGTCCTTGAAACTCAAATGAACCTCTTACCAGTGCAGTATTTACTTGCTTTACGTTAGCACTTTTGTGTACCATTACGAAGTCTTTTCCGCCAGTTTCACCTACTATACGTGGATAACTACGGTATTTCTCTATATTATTTCCTATGGTTTTCCAGATGTGACGGAATACGCCAGTACTACCTGTGAAGTGGATACCTGCAAAATCTCTATGGTTAAATACTACTTCTCCAGTAGTGGGGCCATCTACAAATACTAGATTGATAACTCCGTCTGGTAATCCAGCCTCTTTGAAAAGCTCCATAATAACCTGAGCACTATATATCTGTGTCTCAGCCGGTTTCCATACTACAGTGTTTCCCATCATAGCAGGAGCTGCACATAGGTTTGCACATATACTTGTAAAATTGAATGGAGTTAATGCAAATACAAAACCTTCTAGGGGTCTATATTCTAATTGGTTCCATACTCCTGGAGAGTTCGCCGGGGGCTGTTGAGCGTATATTTCGCTCATAAACTGTACATTGAATTTAAAGAAATCTATCATTTCGCAAGCTGCATCTATTTCTGCTTGCATTGCATTCTTAGATTGTGCGAGCATGGTAGCTGCATTCATCTTATCTCTATACGGTCCAGCTAAAAGCTCAGCTGCTTTAAGGAAAATAGCTGCTCTAGCTTGCCACGGCATACTAGCCCAAGAGTCTTTGGCTGCTAGTGCTGCATCTATAGCATCTTTTACGTGCTGGGCATTTCCCTTGTTATAAGTCCCTAGGTTATGACTAGTCTCGTGTGGAGGGTGCATACTAATTTTGTCATCCGTGTATACTTTCTTGCCACCTATGTACATAGGTATATCTACCGGTGTGCTTTTTAGTTCTTGTACTTTACTTTTTAAGCTTTGTGTTTCTGGGGTGCCTGGAGCGTAAGCTCTTACCGGTTCATTAGTTGCCGTCGGTATTTTTACTATTTGGTTCATTGCGTTAATAAGTTTCGTTCTATATCTTTAAAAAATTTCCAATTGCCAAAGTCTGGCATTGGAGAATGCAAGTTTAAGTGTTCTTTAGTAATAGGGTGCAAAAAGCTAAGCCCTAAAGCGTGTAGGTAAATACTTTTATCCGCAGTCGGTTTGGTCTGCCCATATTTCACATCGCCTACTATGCCAGTAAATGTCCTCGCAAGTTGCACCCGAATTTGATGTGGTCTACCAGTAATGGGATTTACCTTTACCAGAAAACAATGGTTTGCTGTATTAATATACTGATAGTGTAATATGGCTTTTTTACTACCTTCTCGCTCTTCCTCATACAGTTTAGTACGATTTTGCTTTGGGTCCTTTTTGAGCCAATGGGTGAGCGTGCCAGCCATTGGTTGTGGTTTCCTCCGAATAAGTGCAGCATATATTTTGGTTATATCCCTATCCTTAAATTGAGCATTCATTCTTACCAGTGCTTTACTCGTACGGGCAAAGAGTACTATGCCAGTCACATTAGTGTCTAGTCGATGTATGCAGCCTATGAATACGGCACCTGGCTTGTTATACTTCTCTTTTATGTACGCCTTTACGTGCGTTTCCAGAGAGGGGAGTCCATGTTCATTATCTTGTACCACTAGACCAGCAGGTTTACTTACTGCTATCAAGTGATTATCCTCGTAGATTACGTGTAGTTCCATTTACGTTGTGCAAAGGTAACTTTTAACGTAGTAGACCAAAACTCGAGTTTGATTAAAATAAATTGGCTCGCCCAAAGTCCTTGCAGATGGGGCAAGCTAATGCATTATGACCGCGAGCAGGACAGTACTTTCGTCCAAAGAAGATAATCTGCAGATGTATTTTGTTCCAAGTTTCTATAGGGAAAACGGCTTTTAGATCTTTTTCTGTTTTATCTACATTTTTGCCTGTACTAAGTTTCCATCTGTAGGCTAGTCTATGTATATGTGTATCCACAGGGAATGCAGGTACACCAAACGCTTGGCTCATAACCACACTGGCAGTTTTGTGACCTACTGCAGGCATCGCTTCTAAGGATTCAAAACTCTGAGGAACCTCACCACCGTGTTGGTCGATAATCATATGACTCAGTCCATGTATTCCTTTACTTTTCATAGGAGATAGGCCGCACGGTCTTATGATTGCTTTTATTTCCTCTACTGTCATTTTTATCATGTCGTATGGGTTATCTGCCTTGGCAAATAGGAGAGGAGTGATTTTATTCACCCGTTCGTCAGTACACTGAGCAGAAAGCAGAACAGCTATAAGTAGGGTATATGGATCTTTATGGTCTAGCGGTATCGGTACTTTTGGGAATTCTCGCTCTAAAATAGAGAGTATTTTGGCTGCTCTTTCTTTATTGGTCATTTAGTATACCATCAAAACGTTTACCTATTTGATTAGTTTCAGTACTTTCTATTACATATCCTCCACGTACTTTCATAGCTATATTGTTCTCATTTGTATAAGTAAACTGTGGTGTATGCCCAAAGTTCCACTGCCAAGTGCTATACTTGCTTTTCACTAGTTCTTGTACCTCTACAAGGGTATTGGGATTAATCTGCTCAACTTTAGTTACTTCTAGGGATATCTGTAATTTTTCAATGAGCTGAGACAAGAAGGCTGGCGTATCTCCCATTTCTGTTACTTCTCTCATATTCATAACTGGGCTACGTACCGAATCTACTGCATGAGTTTTAATATTAAGTTGCTTTTTCGGCCTTATGCTACCGTTCAGTTTTATGATATTACTATCATAAAGCAATGTGCCGTGATGCAGGATTCGCTTGGTCTTACTATTTACATGCTCTGCGTTTCCACTTATTTTATGTTCATTTACGAATATATCGTTACGAGGGGATATGCTATTTGGGATTCCTAATGCTGCCAAAGCATCACTTACGGGCTCTATATGTTCTCTAAAATTTACAAAGTCGACCTCTTTATTCCGGATAAATGAAAAGTTTACATTTCCTAAATCGTGAAAAACAGTGCCTCCGCCACTGAGTCTACGTGCCACTTTATGTTGATTATATGGCTCCCCTTGAGGACTAAGTTCTACTTCTTTCCAAGGATTTTGATGCTTACCAATTACCACAGCGTCGGTATTAATATAAAAGAGCAGTATATCTTCAGTACTATTCAGCACCAAATGTTCTTCGTATGCTAAATTTTCGAAAATATCCTGAGAGTCTGAGTATATTATTTGAATTTGAGTCACTAATTTGGGCAAAGAAAATAATAAGGTCAAACAAAAGGTAACAATTAGTATAAAATACTTTAAGAATTATTTGGCAAGGGTGAAGTTTAAAGTAATTTTGTACCTAATGGGGGTTAAAAAAGGATCTAGTCGAAAGATTTAGATCGCCTGTTCTCTGATTCTTTTAGAGAGCAGGAAGTTGTTTACTCTTCGGAGTAAACGAGTTTCATATTTGAGGCCGGGCTGGGGAGCCCGGCTTTTTTGTAGCTCGTTTTTAATATCCGTAAGTTTCGGTTTATGTATTGATTCCTTTTTTGCAACTTATTTCACAATAAAGCTAACTAGACATTGCTATCTGCCACCGTTGTTATGTGTCAATCTGGCATTTATTTTACTGTCATAATCTCTAACCTCTTCTGCATACTAGATTAGTCTTGTTCTTGTATGAATTTTCTTATTTTTAGATTTTATTGAGTAGAGATCTGCTTTTCAATGCATTTAATAAGTAACTGTGTCGATTGGATAATTGAACGACTGTTTGGTTATATATATAATAGTAATAATCATGCGTTTTGGCATAGCATTTGCCTACTTTCATTTGGGGTTAATAAAGGATCTAATCCATTGGATTAGATCGCCTACCCTCCGATTCTTTTGGAGGGTAGGAATTTATTTAAATTACCTTCGGGGAATTTAAGTTTCATATATAAAGCCGGGCTGGGGAGCCCGGCTTTTTTTGTTATAAATTTTGTAGCTTTTGGGCTTATATAATTAAAATTTGCTGTCTCAAAAAGAATGTATCCCTTTTTGGAAGTAGTCATACTTATTACAATTATAGTTTCAGGAACCTAGCTCTGTACTACTGGAAGAAAGGTGAACAGAATGAGGCTGAAAGATATTTTCAGAAAGCTTTTGAGTACAAAGCACGTAAAGATGATTTGCTGACTGAGTGGTATGAGGAATTTAAAAATTCAACGATTTAGTAATTCAATTATCCGAATATTCAATCCCTAACTCTGCCTGCCAGCCAACATATACATTATCTCTTCAAGATAAGATTTATCACCTGAAGTATTGAAATGTTGAAGTGCATTCAAGCTTTTGTCCGTGTATTCTTGAGCTAGTTTTAAGGTGTAGTTGTTAGCACCAGAGTTGTCCATAGTTTCTTTTACGTGAGCTATGGCTAAGGTTTCAGACGAATAAGAAGCAAGAACGTTTTTTCTCTCTTCTTCGTTTATTCTAGACCACATCTCGTTCCACAGATAGGTTTTCTTCTTTTCTAGGATATCGCCACCTATACGTTTACCTACTTTGGCAGTTTCACCAAAACTATCTAGGTAGTCATCCATCAGCTGAAAGCCGAGACCTATGGAGATTCCAAGATCGTACAGTTTTTTGCCATCTTCTTTGCTAGCTCCGCCTAAGATAGCACCGGCTTGCAGGCTAAATCCTAATAGTACCGCAGTCTTCTGACGAATCATGTCTAAGTATGCTTCGTTACTCACTGTATCCATCTTCTCAAATTCCATATCATTCATTTGCCCTTCGCAGAGTTCACGAGCCATAGCATTAAAGAGTTTTAAAATCTCCACATTGCCTACTTCTGCTAGTTTTTCGTAGACTTCTATCTGCAATAAATCACCTGATAGTATTGCTGTAGCATCATCCCACTTGATATGCACAGTTTCTTGGCCTCTACGCAGTGGTGAGTTATCCATAATATCATCGTGTAGTAGCGTGAAGTTGTGAAACATTTCAACTGCTTGAGCTACTTTGAGTACTTCATCGGTATACTCGTCATTATACATTTTGTAAGCTGCCAAGACCATCGCTGGTCGGATGCGTTTGCCACCAAGACTAAGTATATAGCTAATAGGCTCATACACAGCTCTTGGTGAGCCTGGTTGGTTTATGATCTCTGCTATTGCAGGTTCTAAGTCGGTGAGTAGTTGTTTTAGTTTTTGCAAAATTTACTATGTGCTAGTTATCTTGTATGTAGAATAGTATATGAACAATGGAAGTAGCAATTGTTTGAATTAAGATGAGATTAGTTTGTTGCTTATTGAAGACATTAATACCAAGTCTTTTGATGATAAGTGCTAACCAAGATATCCAATAAAGAAGGAACCCAAAACCTAAAAAGGAACGAATAGCCGAATCGTAGTATATGTCTTTAGTTAATTCGTAATGGCTTAGAATTAAATATAATAGAAAGAATAAGAAGTAAATGATTGCAACACTAACAATAATGAACCATCCCTTTCTATAAACTTTTCTTTTCATTCAATCTACAACTCCATCATTCAAAATTACGAATGTCTCTCCTCCACAAACACAAAATCAATATTTCGTTTTGCTAAGTCGGTATTCTTCACTCGTATACGTACCTGCTGACCCATACTGTAGGTCTTTTTAGTCCGATCGCCTATTACTTTTTTCTTCTCTGGTAAGAAGGTATAGTGGTCGCCTTTTAAATCTCTAAGTCTTACCATTCCCTCACATTTATTCTCTACTATTTCTACAAATATACCCCAGTCAGTAACACCGCTTATGATTCCGTCAAACTCTTCTCCTTTGAAGTTAGCCATATACTCTACCTGCTTATATTTGATACTTGCACGCTCAGCACTCGTAGCTTTTTGCTCTTGCTTGCTACTGTGGCTTGCCATTCTTTCCACATCGCCATAGTCAAAAGACTTATGTTTTGTAAGGTAGTCTTGCAGCATTCTATGCGTTATTAGATCTGGATACCTACGAATAGGAGACGTGAAGTGAGCATAGTAATCAAAAGCTAGGCCAAAATGACCTATTTTTTGACTTGTATAATACGCCTTTTGCATACTTCGTATCGCTAGAGGCTGTAGGATATCACCTTCCATAGTGCCTTCTATTTTAGCTACCATTTCGTTGATAGAATGACTGTAAGCCTTGTAGCTACTGGTATCTATTTTAATGCCAAACTCCAATGCTGTCTCTGCGAATTCTAATATTCTTTCTTCACTTGGCTCCTCGTGCACACGGTAGGGAAGTGGCATCTTATCATTTTTGGTATAGAGGTGCATAGCGACATATTTATTGGCCAGCAGCATATATTCCTCTATCATTTTGTGTGCATCTTTACGCATTTTAGGTATTACGGCCGTCGGGGTTCCTTGTTCGTCCAGCACAAATCTAAATTCCGTTGTCTCAAAGTTTATAGCTCCATTTTCATAGCGAGCATTTCTGAGGTGTAGAGCAATGTCATTCATTGTTTCTAGTTCCTTAGCACACGTGCCAGTCTTATTTTCTATCACCTCTTGTGCATCTTCATACGAAAATCTGTGATCTGAGTAGATTACTGTTTTAGCAAAACGGTATTTCTTCACCGTACCTTGAGCATCTAGCTCAAAAATGGCTGAGAACGTAAGTGATTCTTCGTGTGGACGCAGTGAGCACAACTCATTACTGAGTCGCTCAGGTAGCATCGGGATAGTTCTATCTACTAGGTACACTGAAGTAGCCCTGTTTACTGCCTCTTGGTCTATAGTGTCTCCCGGAGTAACAAAGTGAGATACGTCTGCTATATGTACACCTATTTCTATATTACCGTTTGGCAAGGTCTGAAAACTAAGTGCATCATCAAAATCTTTTGCATCAGCAGGATCTATTGTGAAAGTAGTTATTTTTCTAAAGTCTTCTCGTTTAGCTATTTCAGCGTCAGATATTTTTGTAGGGAATTCGCTTGCTGCTTGTTCCACTTCATCTTCAAACTTGGTACTAAAACCAAACTCAGCAACTATGGCGTGCATTTCTGCAGTATTCTCACCTGACCTGCCTAATACTTCTACCACGGCAGCATACGGATTTTTAGCTTTTGCCGGCCAGTCTCGTAATTTAAAGATGACTTTGTCGCCATCTGTCGCTCCATTTATTCGCTCTTTAGGTACATAGAAGTCAGTATGCATCTTAGTGCCGTCAGGTACTATGAAAAATGAATTTCCTCCTGAAGATACAGTGCCTACATAAGTTTCTCTTGCTCTAGTTACTACTCTAGTCACATACGCTTTTGGCTTAGTTTTTCCTTCTAGGTATTTGAGTTTTACGGCTACTTCGTCACCATCAAAAGCATCCAGCGTGTCACCAGATTTTACTTTAATGTCATCATCTAGGTTTTCTACTACTAGATAAGCATCTCCTCTGGAGTTGAAATCTAGCTTACCTATTATTTCGTCGGCCGTCATTCGCTCAAACATATATTTGCCTACTTCAGGCTGTTTTATCTTGCCGTCTCTTACGAGTAGTTCTAGTACACTATTTACTTCTTTGTATGAGATTTCAGGTACTTGTGCACCTACTTGCTTATAGTTTAATGGTCTATTGGGACTAGCCGCGAGTACTTGTAGTATCTCTTCATTGCTATTTGATTTTCTTGTCCGTTTATTTTTCTTTTTCAAAATTGTATTTTCTAATTTATGCTGTGTTCCAGCAGTGTTTTTGTATAATCCGATTTGGGATTACTTATTAATATGTCAGTATTACCAGATTCTATTATTCTTCCCTGCTTCAGTACTATTATTTTATTGCAGAAATAACTCACCACATTCATGTCGTGAGATATAAGTAGATAAGTTAAACCCTTTTCTCTCTTCAGGTCATTTAGCAAATTTAAGACTTTGGCTTGTACGCTCACATCTAGAGCACTTACTGCCTCGTCTAATACTATAATTTTGGGATTTTTGGCAAGAGTCTTGGCTATGCAAATTCTTTGTCTTTGGCCACCAGAAAACTCGTGAGGATATTTAGCAAAATCAGAAGCTGTTAGACCTACTTCTTGCAACAAAGATATTACTTTTTCTTTAACGGCAGATTTAAGGGCTTTCTTATCAATAGTTTGCAGTACTTCGCTTATAGCCTTCCCTATTTTATGTTTAGGATTAAGCGAAGAAAAAGGGTCTTGAAAAACCAACTGAATCTCCTCTGATATATCACTGATACTCGCTAAGTCCTTGTTGCGTAATTTTAGGACTCCGTTAGTAGGCTTCCATATCTTTAGTATCAGCTTGGCAATGGTGCTTTTACCGCTCCCACTTTCGCCTATAAGCCCAAGTATATCTCCTTGGTTTAGTGTGAAGTGAATGTTGTGTAACACCTTAGTCTCTTCTTTTTTAAATAAAGAAGATTTAAAATGCGATTTTGCTACTCCAGACAATTCTAGTAGTACCTCATCTGATTGTTTTTCGGGAGAAAGAGGAATTCTTTTTGGTGAGTTGAACAGAAGTTTTCCGTCCTTAATCTCTAGTAAATCGTCTATCTCTGCGAGCACATTTCCCCGTTTATTATATGTGGCTCGACTTTCTATAAGTGCTTTTGAATAAGGGTGTTGCGGGTAGTCTAGTATTTTATCAGCGGTATTTTTCTCTACAAGTTCACCGTGATACATCACAGCTATATTATCTGCAAAGCCTTTGAGTGAGAGTAGATCATGGGTAATGAATAATATTCCCATCTTTTCATCTCTACTCAGTTTTTTTAGAAGAGTTAGTATCTCTGTTTGTACCGCAATATCTAGTGCGGTGGTAGGCTCATCGGCTATGAGCAGTTTCGGTTTTTTGGCCAGTGCCATGGCTATCATTATTCGCTGCCGCTGGCCGCCACTTAATTCATGAGGATAGCTAGCTGCTACTCTTTCTATATCTGTTAGTTCTACTTTTTCTAGTAATTGGGTTAGGTATTCTGCACTCGGAGATTCTGCACATTCTAATATTTGCTTGCCGCAAGGTATAAGAGGATTAAGAGCTGTCATGGGCTCTTGAAAAATGTATGCTATTTCTCTTTTACGTATTGTACGCAGGGTATCTTCATCTGCGGTTAGCAGATTCACTTGCGAGTCATTATGACTAAAAAGCACCTCGCCTTCGAGCAGTGCATCATCTATCAGCTTAGTTATGCATTGGCTAGCTACAGACTTACCGCTGCCACTTTCGCCTATGAAACCAAGTATTTGGCCTTGATTAATACTAAAGGATATCTCTTTCACTGCCGCGAAAGTCTCGTTGTTATTTAATTTAAACTTTACGCTAAAGTTATGTACGTCTAGTATTTTCAATAATTATCTTATTCGATCCATTGAGCGTATTAGCTTCTCATCTTTTTTGATTCCTTTAATCGCTAAAAAGTTAAAGAATAAAAGAGACATGGGCAAAAAAGCCAATATCGTAAACGATTGGTTGCCGGCACCATTAAAATATTCTATACCTAGACTATATAGATACATCATAATTATAAGACCTAAAATTAATAAGTAGTTAATGGATGAGACCAGGGTTTGCATTTTTCTATTTTTAAAAAGCAGTATAGAGGCCATACTCAAAACAGCAATACCAGCGGCAATAACAATTAGATAAGTATTAGTCTCTTGGCTAGAGCCATCGCCTGCATAGATCTTAGTCTCGTCAAATTCTACTTCTACTTTTTCCTCGGTATCTATATTTTTAGCTATGAAAAAGATGGTATTGGAAAACATAAGCATAATGCAAATAGCTATAATAGCTAATAAAAATAGAGTTTGAGGTCTTTGTATCATTACTTACAAATGTAAACATTAAGAGACTTTTTGTGTTTTACCTTTGATTGATTAATCAGCGAGTTGCCCACAATTTGACACACCACAATAAAGATACCACGGCCATCGTGATAGGAGCTGGAATGGCAGGCCTATCTGCTGCTATAAGATTGGCTACTAGGGGAGTTCATATAACTGTATTAGAGCAGCAAGATACGTACGGGGGCAAAATGGGCGTATGGGAGCAAGATGGATATAGATATGATACTGGTCCGTCGCTATTTACAATGCCACAGTATGTGAAAGAGCTGCTTACCATAGACGGTAAAAATGATGTTATTTTTGAGTACGATGAGCTAGAAACGATATGTAATTATTTTTGGGAAGATGGAACTCAACTGACTGCTACTAAGGATATAGATCAACTAAAAGATGAATTTTTAACGCATTTAAGTGAGCCAAAGGAGAATATTACTGCTTTTTTAGCAGATAGCAAACAGAAATTTGAAATTACCAATCATGTATTTTTAGAAAAATCATTGCATAAGCTTAAAACGTATCTGAGTTGGGGTACGCTTAGAAGTGCCTTTAGACTATCTAAAGTGGAGGTTTTTAAGAATATGAATACCCAAAATGAATTGCGATTTAAGAATCCTAAGACTGTTCAGTTTTTCAATAGGTATGCTACGTACAACGGCTCTAATCCTTACCAAGCTCCTGCTACGCTCAATGTGATACCGCATTATGAATTTGGATTCGGGGCATTCTTTCCCAAAAAAGGGATACGCTCAATAGCAGATGTTCTTTACCAAAAAGCCATCAATCTTGGGGTAGACTTTCAGTTTAATACCACCGTATCTAAAGTAGAGAAAGTAGGAGAGAGGTATACCATAAATGAAACTAGGGAGAGCGATATATTAATTTGTAATATGGACGTAGCCTCTGCGGCTAAAGGCCCTTTAAAGAATTTGGTGTCGAGCAAACGACAAAAGTATGAACCTTCTAGCTCAGCACTAATTTTTTATTGGGGGATGGACAGAGAGTTTGTTGAGCTTGATTTACATAATATTTTCTTTTCCAATGACTACAAGAAAGAGTTTGAGAACATTTTTCAAAATAGAAAGATAGCTGATGATCCTACAGTATATATTCATATAAGCAGTAAGTGTAAGGTCAATGATGCCCCAGTTGGGGGAGAAAATTGGTTTGTGATGGTGAATGCACCATACGTAGCTGGGCAAGACTGGGAAAAGATGATAAGTAAGGCTCGAGAGAATATAGTAGCTAAAGTGAGCAAAAGGCTCGGAACAGATATTTCAAAACATATAAAACTAGAGCATAAACTCACTCCAGAGCTGATCCAAAGTAAAACAGGCAGCTATAAAGGAGCTCTTTATGGTTCCAGTTCCAATAATAGAATGGCAGCTTTCCTTCGTCAAGCCAATTTTAGCAGTGATCACAAAGGACTATACTTCTGTGGAGGAAGTGTACATCCTGGTGGTGGAATACCATTATGTTTGCTCTCAGGAAAAATAACATCAAACATAATATCACGTGATTTCAAACTTTATTAAAAAGAACTTTTATACTCTACTCTTAGTTCCGTATGCTGTGGGTACTATTGGTATTTTACTGCCAGTGAGTCGAGCATTTTTTTTAGGCCTTACGCCTATTATGTTACTATTCAGTTTTATACTGGTAGTTTTAGAGGAAGGCAAATGGACTCGATTCAATGTTTTTGCGTTATTATTCATTTTTGCTGGGGGCTTTTCTGTTGAGTTTATCGGTGTCAATTATGGCTATCTATTCGGTGATTACCAGTACGGAACCACGCTTGGTCCTAAGTGGGAGGGGGTACCACTGACCATAGCTATGAATTGGGCTATGCTGTGCGTTGCATCTCGTAGCTTTGTCAATTTGGTCACACAACATAAGGTCCTTTCCGCCTTTTTAGCTGCAGCAGTTGTTACTGCTTATGACTATTTGCTCGAGCCAGTAGCTATTAAGTTTAGCTGGTGGTTGTGGGATGAAGGTAGTGTTCCTATGCTCAACTACATATGTTGGTTTGGTTTCTCTTTTATATTTCAATTGTGTTTTAGAAAGGTGCCCACTTCCACAGGACGTAGTTATTGGATGATATTCGTGCACGCCATTTTCTATTGGATTTTGTTGTTAATGTAAGATGAATGTTTTTGGAATATTAATCATACTGACGGCATACACCAATATTTCAGATATACGAGCGGTGTATAAAGGGCAAAGCGAAAATAAGGTGCTTGTTACACTCAAAGTCCTAGAGAGTAAAAGTATACTTACTCCAGATGAGCAATGCTATAAAGCGGTATTTTTGTGTATGAAAGCGGAATACCTAACGTGGCCTTCTGATAAATTTGCTGCGTTCAAAAAAGGATATAAAGAGCTGAATAGCCTTATTTTTAAGTATCCTACCATAGCAGAATATAAGTATCATAGATATATGATAGAAAAATTTACTCCATCGTGGCTCATAGATGTAAATCATATGGAGGCAGATAAGGCTTTTGTGAAGGCAAACTTAGCATCTGGCCATCCTATGTATAGCTTCATTACCAAAACCATAGATAAGTAGCTATTTTTGCTCGCAAATGAAACGAGCATATGTAGTAGATGCTGCACGTACAGCAGTAGGTAAATTTGGAGGTACGCTAGCCTCCGTGCGTCCTGATGATCTGGGAGCTGAGGTGATAAAAGCGTTGGTAAAACGTAATCCTTCTATAGATATCAATGAGATTGAAGATGTGATCTTTGGTGCTGCTAATCAAGCAGGAGAGGATAATAGGAATGTAGCACGTATGAGTTTGCTTATGGCTGGTTTGCCTGTTACTGTGCCAGGTCTTACGATTAATAGACTGTGTGCTAGCAGCCTGCAAGCCATTGCAGATGTATCTAAGAATATAGCTGTGGGACATGGAGACATGTTTATAGCAGGAGGAGTAGAGAGCATGACGCGGGCCCCTTTTGTGATCCCAAAGGCAGAAGCTGCCTACAGTAGAAGCAATAAAGTGTACGATACCTCTATAGGTTGGAGGTTTATTAATCCAAAGCTATCGGAGATGTACTTTCCTTTTCCAATGGGTGAAACTGCCGAGAATCTGGTAGAGAAATACGGAATCACACGAGAAGAGCAAGATATATTTGCTCATAACACGCAGCAGAAATATCAGAATGCTCTAGAGGCAGGTAAGTTTGCAGATGAAATAATTTCTATAAATATACCCCAACGAAAAGGTAACGATATCATATTTGCTCAAGATGAGCATCCCAGATTGAGTAGTATCGATAAACTGGGTAGTCTGAATGCAGCATTTAGAAAAGGTGGCACGGTGACCGCAGGTAATTCTAGTGGTGTGAATGATGGAGCTGCTGGACTACTAATAGTGAGTGAAGAAGCACTGAAGAGATACAACCTAGAACCTATAGCAGAAGTAGTAAGTAGTGCAGCTGCTGGGGTATCCCCAGAAATAATGGGAATAGGACCAGTACCTGCTACGCAGAAAGCATTGAAGCGTGCAGGAATAGGAGTGAAGGATTTGGATTTGATTGAACTTAATGAAGCTTTTGCTGCACAAGCAATAGCCTGTATAAGAGATTTAGATCTTAATCCTGATATAGTAAATGTGAATGGAGGCTCAATAGCTATAGGTCATCCACTTGGGGCATCGGGTGCTAGAATTACCAATACATTATTGCACGAGCTTAAAAACAGACCATCTGCTAAGTATGCACTTGCTACTATGTGTATAGGAGTTGGGCAAGGAGTTGCAGTCGTATTTAAAAAATGTTAGAAATTAAATAAAAGACCAACAAAAAAGGCGACCCATAGGTCGCCTTTTTTGTATCATAAATGTTATTTTAGTACTCCCAAAGGTCGTGTTCTAAAATGAATAAGTCATTTTTGATTTTATCACTTTCAAGTAATGCTTCTACACCGTCATCTTTGAATTCGTCAAACATTGCTATGTCAAGATCGTAACTATTATTTTCCTTTACAATGTAACTGCTGAATTGTCTCATTTGAAACCAATGATCAAAACTCAATCGGGCCGCATCATTCTTTGCGTTAAAGACTTCTTCTTGAGCAAGTTTGTCTCTAAGGTCATCCATTTTTAACCAAAACAATGGAACTTCTCCTAACTCTATACCAGACTCAGTTAAGGGTTTGATAAGTGGAGCTATAGCGATTATTCTTGCTCTAAAGTCAGAATAATTGAAGTCAAAGATCCAATCTTCCATAATTCTATACTTAACTATTTTACTTGGCTCGTAAGTCTCAGAAACAGTTGTAGGAATAAGGTCGTATGGATCGTCTGGATTATCAGGATTTGGGATATAGACTGTGGTTTCAATACTTATCTCCTTGTTTATGTCCTCTGGAGTTTTGATAGAAGTAAGTGAGTCATTTGCATACGCAGTAAGTTCACCATTCATAGCAGCATCCCATATAATTCTATAGAATGGATTACGAGGCCAATGCATCACCTTGTTTTGTTTCTCACGTACATCTATTACACGGTGTACCCGCTTACTCCATTTTACATTAGCTTCTCTAATATAACGATATGGGACAGCTTTACGCTCTTTTACAGCGGTGTGAGGATATGTAAAATCCTCAAATTTACTCACTTGAGCATTGGCTGCTGTCGCTGCAATAAGCAAGGTTGTGATAATAACAAGTGTTTTATTCATATCTCTATGTCTTTTCTATCTAATACGCAAAAATAACGAATTATTATTCAATAAATTATCTTATTGTTATGATTATTGGGCTCAGGTTAGCAGTGAAGCCATACTTAGCTTCCTGTGCACGAATACCTTCTATCAATATTCTATCACCTGTAGATGCAGAACGTATCAGTCCTTGCATTTGAGCGGTAAGTACTCCACTACTAGAAGATGTCATAACTGGTGGTCTTCTGTTGTAAGCCATTATCAGTTTAAAACCAGTAACTCTATAGTTTAGATTATAAGCAAAACCTGCACCCATAGAAGCTAGTATAGAAGTTTGTGCTTGTATGGAAGCTTTACCTTTAGGCAAACCATCATTTGGTATACCGCCTAATTGAGCAGTAGGTTGCGGTAAACTTCTAACTCTAAATTTTTGTGATCCAACAGTTCTTGTCTTACCATCTTTCGTGATAGAAGCAGTAATAGTGACTTCTTTACTTGTACTACTTGGCACTTTTGCATTGTATAGTCCTCCACCTTGTGAGGTTAAGTTTAGACCCGGTGCAGATATTTGGACATCACTTGCACTGAATCCTGGTACAGATATAGACATTGGATTGTCTATGCCTTTATACAATAAGTTCATTTCCGTAGCAGCAATAGTAGCTGCAGGCTTGAATACTTGGTACTCGTCTTCAAATGCGAACTCTTGTAACCCTTCAGGTCCTTGTATTGCTATTTTACCACTAAAAGTTTTAATACCTACTCCACTTGCTGGCGTTGAGAATTTACCTACACCACCTTCTACGTTGATTTTTCCTCCACCCACAAATACATCTGGATTTCCTTTAGAGTTAGAAGCTACTAGTAAAATATCTGCTTCGTAGTTTTCACCCTCCATTACGTAATTAGACCTTGCTAGAACTTTGGCTTCAAGCTTATCAAATTTGTAATCTGTTGCGTCTACTCTAGATGCTAATTTGTCTAAAATATCTGCTTCTAAAGTTTTAGCATCATTTATTATTCTAGAGAAAATCGCCATAATTCCTGCAGCAGGCACATGTACTAGGTTTTCATCTACCCACGTTGCTTTATTTACGCCGTCTGAACTTGGGTCTTTAGCCCATAATTGACAAGAAGCCAAGGCTTCTTTATAGACGGCATCAGTCTTAATATTGTAACCACTATCACTAGGATCAGGTTTTAAAATTGCAAGTAAAGCCTCTCTTGTTTTGTTGATTTGGGCTTGCAATTCAACTCCATGATTTTCGTTAGTCGCACCGAAATAGTTTGCGTGCTTCTCCATTTGATCTGCAGCTACCATTTCTCCTTCTTCAGTACGAGCATCAGCACCGCCATAAAGATCTGTAATGGTGCTTTGAATATTTTTCACGTAAGTAATAAACCCGTCAGCAATTTTTTGAGCTTCTAAAGCTCTATCCATATAAGGCTTAGTTTTCAGAGGTTTCTCCTCCATTTTTTTCTTTAATGCACCAAGAGTTGCTGTATTTTTAGCATCTATGTTTTTAGCTGCATTATTAAAACTTTTTTCAAATAAGTGAAAAGACTTTAGTATTTCCTTAGAAACGTTAAGGGCAAGAAGAGCCATGAGTACTAAGTACATCATGTTAATCATCTTCTGCCGTGGGGACATTTTTCCTCCAGCCATAATTATTTAATTTTTAATTAAGTTAAGTTTAAAGATTATGAATTAGGACGCATAGCATTCAACATACCACCATATATTTTATTCAAATTTTGTATGTTTTGATCAAAACTTACTAGGCTATCGTTTAGTGTAGCATTTATACTAGTAACTTTAATAGTTGTTTCTTTGAAGGATTCAGTAGTTTCTGTTAAACTCTCTAAAGCAGAAACAGCTCTTCCGTAAGAAGAATTCATCCCTCTTAATTGCTCATTTGCTTGTGTTACATTATCTGCATATTCTTTGGTAGCAACAGTTGCTCCAGATAAATCTGACATAGAACTAACGTTTGTAGAAAGAGACTTAAGACCTAAGCCTAATCCTTCTATTAACTCAGGACCTATCTTAGCTTCAGATAACATTTTATCTAATTGCTGAGATACGGAATCACCTTGAGCTAAAGCATTATTTGGGATTCCATCCCCTTCCATACCTGCTAATTCTGGGTATACAAGACTCCAATCCCATTCTTCGTGTATTGGTTCAAATGCTGAGATAGCAAATATAACGGCTTCAACACCCATACCTATAATTAGCATAATATCAGCACCGGGATAGTGTTGTATTTTAAAGAGAGCACCAAGTATAACTACTGCTGCACCTAGGCCATAAGCCTTAGCCATTACATTTTTACCTGTTTTTGATTCAAAGAAACTTGCCATAATTTTTTAGTTTTTAGTGTGTTGTTTAATTTTTTAAGTTGATGTTATATAAAATATTCGTCAAATATATAAACGTATTTGATGTTAGATTAGTATCGGAATGTCATATTATCCCGAAACTAACATTTTGATGTATTAAAATAAATATGTAGTGGAATTATCTACGGTCGTTTGCAGATCTACCAATGTAGCCTTGTACACATCTGAAACCAACATAAGATTTAGATGTATCCTGATACTCATAAGCACGAGAACCATTTTGGATGAAGTAAGCTACATCTTTCCAACTTCCTCCTCTTGTCACTTTTCTTTTCAATGTAAGTGGGCCATCATCGTCAGCTGTTACTTGATAGTCAGAGTTCATATCGTGTGTAAATTGATGACTTGATTCGTCATATGCAGATATAGTCCATTCAGAAACGTTACCCGCCATATTATACAAACCGTAATCATTTGGGAAATAAGAATCAGCTCTAACTGGGTAGAAACCTCCATCAGACATATAGTCACCTCTGCCTGGTTTAAAGTTAGCTAATAAACATCCTTTACTATTCCTAGTATACGGGCCACCCCAAGGATACATATTATGATCACGACCACCTCTTGCAGCATATTCCCACTCGAATTCTGTAGGTAGTCTCCAAACTTCTGTTGTCGGTCTTTCGATCGAATTCCAATATCTATTCATCCACTTTGTTCTCCAGTTACAGAAAGCATTTGCTTGGTGCCAGTTTATTCCTACTACAGGATAGTCATCATATTTGGGATGACTGTAGTATTGACGAGCCATAGGCTCGTTGTATGAGTATGTGAAATCTCTAATCCAAACTAAAGTGTCAGGATAAATAGGCTCTGTTTTCTTTACAAGAAAATCAGCTCTATTATTGTCTAGGTAATTTGCTGATGACGCTGCTCGCAAGTCTTCATATGTATAAGTGTAATCAAGCTTTCTAATATCCCATTCTTTTTTATGATCATATCTTTCACTTCCTTTGTAGTAATATCTATCTCCAGCCTCCTCATAGAAATCTTCTTCAAGAACTTCTTGTTCGTAGTCTAAAATTTCATAATCGTCATGCTCATCTTCTGCATCAAACTTATAATCTAACTCGTTTCTCATTACACTGTCTTTCACGTATGCTACAAATTGACGGTATTCGTTGTTAGTTATTTCTGTGTCGTCCATCCAAAATGCAACTACAGAAATTTGTTTGTTTGGAGCGATGTAGGTATGGAAAATATCCTCATCACTCTGTCCAGAATGGAACGTACCCGTAGGTATATAAACCGTCCCGTATGGTTGAGGATGAAACCAAGGACTTCTACCTTGAACCCCAATTAATTCTCCATTGTCACCTAATCCACATCCCATTAGAGAGAAGAAAGTGACCATCACAAGTGCCTTTACTATGTATTTCATATAAACGTTACTTTTTTAAAAGTTTGACAAATTAACATTAGAATGTTGAAAAAAACAATTAAATAAATTTCAATTTCCTGATTGATAACGTAATTGATTAGTTGTGTAGTATTTTAATTATGCTTTTTTTTGATTATAAGAATCTAACACTCTCTCTAATTAAGATAGGAGGATCCTTAACGACAATCGGAATGCAGTATCTTACAAATATCTCGTGAGTACCATTACTTACTTTCTGAACATTAGATAAAGTGATGTCATATGCATACCCAAATTTAATGTTACCCTTTTCGTAGCCCAGTAAAACAGAGAGTGCATCACTAGTTCCCCATTGTCTGAATGCTAAACCACCTCTGAAGGTTTTTGCAAAAAGTGTAGTAACGTTTAAATCTACTTGTGGTTTGTATGCCTTGCCTAGTAACCCATACTTAATAAGCACTGCTGGCTCTAGAACTAAGCCTCCTACTGGAACATCGGCACCTATGATAGTATAGTAGTGAGGAACGTACTGACGAGATAGTGTTGCCATGGGATTTAATAGTGTCGCCACTTGTACATCATACTTTGCCTGGTTGATATTCGTTATCGAAAACCCAACATAAAAATCTTTTATTTTAGTTCCTATTGATTGACGCTTATACATAGCACCAACACTTAGATCAAGTTTCATTGCATTACTGCCGCTGATTGGAATATTAGGGTCATTCAAATTTCTTGCTTTGTAGTTTGGCTTATCCCATCCCCACTGCTTAGTTCCTATGCCTAATCCTCCAGAGATCTCGTGAAAACCTCCTTGGAATTGTTGTCTGTAGTTTAAGTTAGCCCTTATGGCTGTAGATTTAGTAAAACCTATCTTATCGTCTATTACAGTAAGTCCAGCCCCAATGAACTTATCCATTTTAGTGCCAGAAATATTAAACACAGAGTTTACATTAAAATTGTAGGTAACGGGAGCTACATTTTGTATGGACCCACCTTCTACTCCGTTTGAACCACGAGCACCAGTAGCATCATCGTAATCTCTCCACTGATGGTGAGTAAGTCCACTAACACAGATTTCTCCATATTTATGGCCAGCAGCAGCTGGGTTATATGCTTGCATTACATCTTTAAAATGCGTGTAGTAAGGGTCTTGCTGTGCATAAGAATAGAATGCAAATAGAACTGCGACTACGGTTAGTATTTTTTTCATTAATCTATTTTCTTATTTAAAATATATTCCAACAGGTACAATATTAACGATTTTTTGACAACTGATATTGTCAATTTTACATTAGGATAAATTAATTAATGGCTGAGTGCACTTCTGCTATTAATTTATTAAGTCTTGATTTAGATGAATTTAGCAATGAGGCTGCTTTATCGTTGAGTTCAGCGGCAAAAGTATGATCAATCAAATCTCTTGTGTTAATTCTAATATTCATATACGCACCTTCTATTGCACAAATAGTGCACAGAGCCCCTACGCCAGCATCTGTAATAGAAGCAGCGTTACCATTTTTCAGCATTTCTTCTAATAAATCACAGTTTTTAAAAGCCGTCTCCATCACTTGATAGGGAACTTCTGCCGCATACTGACTTGCTTTTTCTATTGCGTCTATTCTTGCTTTTTTATCGTCGTCATTCTCTTTTGGCATTCTAATGGCGTCTATAATTCCATTGAAAGAGCGTGTATCCTCATCTACCAAGAAAAGAAGTTCTTTTCTTATTTTCTGGCCTTTTTCTGCCCATTCAGAGAAATAGTCTAGCTTATCTTCCCAGCCAGGCTTATTAGCAGACAGATTAGAAACCATAGTGCCTAGCGAAGTGCCTAGAGCCCCCACATAAGCAGAAATACTGCCTCCCCCTGGAGCCATACTCTCAGATGCGGTTTCTGTAGTCAGGTCCTTAGCTGAAAGAGAAATGAGGGGTTCACTGCTTGCATCTTGTAGTTGGTATTCTATTATCTTCTTTTGTGGATCAAAAGGAGCTAACTCATCAAGACCGAGAGATTTGATGGCGATATGGATAAGTTCCGCATCATCTACACCCGCAGAGCGTTCTTGTTTTTTTAGAAAATGTTTCCCCGCATCTAGCATAGCTTGCAAGGGGATTAACCCAACTAGCTCACTGCCTGTTATTCTTACCCCTCGCTCTATGCAGCTTTCTCTTACCGCATCAAAGAAAATATGGATGGGCGTTTCATTAAAATTAGTGAGATTAGCACTTACCTGAGCTACGTTATACTCATCTATAAACCATCCTACGGCTTGTACAGACTTACATTTTCCGGGTACTCGTACGGATTCACCATTTTCATCAGTTATTATTTTTCCATTAAAAGGGTTTCCTTCTCTTAATACTCTACCCGTTTCTCTAACGTCAAAGGCTATTCTATTGGCTATACGAGTAGATTTAGTGTTTAGGTTTATGTTATAAGCTATCAAGAAGTCTCTAGCACCTATCACTGTAGCACCACTTCGGGCACTGTATTCTGCTGGTCCAAAATCAGGTTTCCATTCGGGTAGTTTTATTTTAGTAAAAAAGCCTTCGTACTCACCACCTCTTATAATAGATAATACGTTTCTTTTTGTATTGGGTTGAGATGCACCGTATAGGTAGGTAGGGATGTGCGTATTTTCTCCTACTCTTTCAGCCAGTTTCACTGCCCACTCAGAGGTTTCTTCCATAGTAATATTAGCCACAGGAATAAGCGGACATACATCTGTAGCTCCCATTCTGGCGTGTTCACCCGTCTGCTTGCTCATATCTATGAGTTCGCCAGCTTTTACTATCGCTTTATAAGCAGCTTCTATGACAGCTTGCGGAGTACCTACAAAAGTGACTACAGTTCTATTGGTAGCAGCTCCGGGATCTACATCTAGCAGTTTTACGCCATCTACGCTTTCTATTTCATTGGTTATCTGTTTAATAATAGAAAGGTCACGGCCTTCACTAAAATTGGGTACGCATTCTATAAGCTGTTGATTCATGTGCTGTGTCTAAATTCTAGGCAAAAATAGAATTCCATCTAAATAAATAGCCCTATGCAAAGGATACAAAATATATTTGCCACGCAAAGTGAGATACGCATTAGAGTTAGCATATAAAGGAACCAACTACAGAGGGTGGCAATCGCAGCTAAATGGGAAAACCTTACAAGAGGTGATAGAGGCAGAGCTGGGTAGGCTGTACCAAACCAAGATTGCCATAATGGGCTGTGGTAGAACAGATGCTGAAGTGCATGCTTCTTACTTTGTAGCTCACTTTGAAGCTTTTCAAGAGCTGCCGCATCGCTTTTTATTTAGGCTAAATCAAATGCTGCCTGAAGATATTGCGATTTACCGTGTTTTGGAGGTAACAGATAAATTTCATGCTAGATTTTCTGCTACGTATCGTAAATACATTTACAAAACGACTTTTGTGAAGAATCCATTTGATGTAGATGGGATGCTTTTTTTGTATCAGACACCAGATATTGAACTCATGAACCAAGCGTGTGCAATCTTGTTACAACATACAGACTTTGGAGCTTTTTGTAAGAGTACTGCTGATAACAAAACGACTATCTGTAATCTAATGGAGGCAGAGTGGAAGACGGAAGATGGTAGCTTGGTGTTTCATGTAACAGCAAATAGATTTTTACGAAATATGGTACGAGCATTAGTCGGCACATTATTAGACATAGGAAATGGCAACACAAGGATAGAAGATTTAGAAGGAATAATAAAAAGTGGAGAGCGAAGTAGAAGTGGCAAAAGCGTAGCTGCTAAAGGACTTTACTTAGCAGATATAGGATATAATTGGGATGAGTACAGAAAGTAGAAAAGGAGGAGCCGCATTAGATTTTGAAATAATAGCTCGGATTATCCGACTAGCTAGGCCGTATAAAAAAGTGCTCTGGACTTCTGTGGGTCTTACACTAGCCCTCACCATACTAGCCCCGATCAAGCCTGTTTTGGTGCAATACACTATAGATAATTATATAGCTGTAGGTGATAAAAACGGAATAGTTCTTTTCACGGGGTTGATCTTAGTGCAAATTCTACTGCATTCCGCTATCGTTTTTATGCATACCTATACTACTAATTTACTTGGACAAAATGTTATAAAAGATTTAAGAATGCGGGTTTATAACCATATTCTTTCTATGAATAGCTCCTTCTTTGACAAGAGTAAAGTAGGCAGATTGGTCACAAGGTCGGTATCTGATGTAGAGACAGTTTCTAATTTCTTTTCTCAGGGTTTTATTTCTATAATTGGAGATTTAGCACAGATAGTAGTAGTACTAGGAGTAATGTTATACTACAGTTGGCAGCTTACATTAATCTCATTGCTGGTACTTCCTATTCTTTTGGTTTCGTCAGAACTTTTCAGAAGAGGCGTGCGTAAATCTTTTCAGAAAGTACGCTTACAAGTTTCTAAGCTCAATTCGTTTGTGCAAGAGCAAATAGTAGGAATGGAAGTAGTACAGGTCTTTGGCAAGCAAGAGCAAGAATTTAATAAGTTCGAGAAAATAAATCGCGGGCATCTAGATGCATACAAGCAGTCCATATTCTACTACGGGGTATATTTTGCTATTGTAGAGATACTTACAAGCTCGGCACTAGCTTTAATAGTGTGGTACGGTGTAGGGGCAGAAGTGAGTATCGGGCTAATTACATCTTTTATTCTTTTCATCAATATGATTTTTAGACCTATTCGTTTTATAGCTGATAGGTATAATACTATGCAAATGGGTGTAGTAAGTAGTGAGCGAATATTTGCTCTACTAGATGATACTACAGAAAAAGAAGTACAAGGAACTAAACACATCAAAGAATTGAAGGGAAATATCGTTTTCAATAAGGTTTGGTTTGCCTACATAGAAGAAGATTACGTACTCAAGGATATTAGTTTTAACCTAGAGGCTGGCAAAAGTATGGCCATAGTAGGAGCTACTGGAGCAGGTAAGTCTAGTATCATAAACCTGATAACAAGACTGTATGTCATACAAAAAGGCGAGATATTGGTAGATGGTATAAATGTGAATGACATAACTACGCATAGCCTCAGAAAAGAAATAGGTGTAGTGCTTCAAGATGTCTTCCTATTTGCAGGGACTATAGCCGAAAACGTAAATCTAAAAAATCAGGAAATAACTCAAGCTAAGTTAGAGGCCGCTGCCGATTCTATTAATGCAAGTGATTTTATAGAATCGTTAGATAAAGGGTGGGAGTATGAGGTAATGGAGCGAGGTAGTTCCCTTTCTGTAGGGCAAAGACAATTGATTAGCTTTATACGAGCCATGGCTGCAGACCCCAGTGTATTGATACTAGATGAAGCCACTTCTAGTGTAGATTCTGAAACCGAAGAACTAATACAAGCAGCTACCCAGAAGCTAATGAAGGGACGTACCTCCATAGTGATAGCCCACAGACTCTCTACTGTGAAAGAAGCAGATACTATTTTAGTACTAGATAAAGGTAGAGTGGTAGAGCAAGGAACCCACGAAGAATTGCTTGCCAAAGAAGGAGCATATAATGAGTTATTTCAAAAGCAGTTTGAGCTTGCTTAGCAACATATTTTTGGCAAGGTGTGGAGAGCTTCGGTGTTTAAATATCCACATCATTGGTAAAGTATGGTAGTCGTTCTATTTTTGACCCTTCATAAGTAAGAATGGCAAGAGTCGTATCAGGTATAAGACCCACAGGAAAGTTGCATCTAGGTAACTATTTTGGTGCGGTAAAAAACTTTCTAAAAATGCAAGAAGAGCATGAGTGCTTTTTTTTCATAGCTGATATACATTCGCTTACCACACATCCTACTCCAGGAGATTTACATGCTAACGTACATCAAGTATTGGCAGAGCACCTAGCTATGGGAGTAGATCCTGAAAAATGTGCACTATTCGTACAGAGTGACGTGCCCGCGATAAGCGAGCTATATACCTATATGAATATGAATGCATATATGGGCGAGCTAGAGCGTAGTACTTCTTTCAAGGATAAGATTAGAACTCAAAAGGATAATGTAAACGCGGGTTTACTTACCTATCCTGTGCTTATGGCAGTAGATATACTTGTACATCATGCAGAGATGGTTCCCGTAGGCAAAGACCAACAGCAGCATCTAGAGATGACACGCACCTTTGCAAATAGATTTAATCATATGTACGGCCAAGATTATTTCAAAGAACCACAAGCCTACAGTGGAGGTGGAGACTTGGTAAAAGTGCCAGGACTTACTGCACAAGGCAAGATGAGTAAAAGTAGCGGAGACGCAGATACTATCATGTTCGACGAGGAGGAGAAAGGACTGAGAAAGAAAATAATGCGTGCAGTTACAGATAATGGACCTACAGAACCGGGACAACCCAAAAGTGAAGGACTTCAAAACCTTTTCGATATTATGGGTTTGGTTTCAGAAAGCAGTACTATAGCCCATTTTGAAGCTCTGCACCAAGATGCCACTATACGTTATGGGGATCTTAAAAAACAACTAGCAGAGGATGTAGTGACATTTGTTTCGCCTATCAAAGAAAGGATAGATCACTACAAACAAGATACAGCAGCATTGGCAAAAGCAGCTAAAATAGGAGCGGAGAAAGCCAACGACAGTGCCGAAAAGACATTGAAAGAAGTACGAGAAATAATAGGCTTCAAAAAATTTTACTAAAACATTAAACTAAATAAATCAAAAGAGATGCATATAGCCATAGCCGGAAACATTGGGTCAGGGAAAACCACACTAACCAAATTATTATCAAAACATTACGATTGGGAACCACATTACGAGGCGATGGATGATAATCCATACATTACAGATTTTTATGATGATATGATGCGTTGGTCGTTCAACTTGCAAATTTATTTTCTGCATACTCGCTTTAGTAGCTTGTTACAGGTCAAGGCTAATCCCAAGACCATAATACAAGATAGAACCATCTACGAAGATGCTTACATCTTCGCACCTAACTTACATGCTATGGGGCTTATGAGTACGCGTGATTTTGATACATACCAAGCTCTATTTACAAATATTAAATCTTCTATAAATGCTCCAGATCTTATGATTTACCTTAGAAGTAGCATAGGTAACATAGTAAGCCAAATACAGAAGCGTGGTAGAGAGTATGAAGATTCTATACGACTAGACTATCTCAAAAGGCTAAACGAGCGTTACGAGGCTTGGATAAGCACGTATAAAGATGGTAATCTGCTTATTATAGATGTAGATGATATTGATTTCGAAAATGATCCGGAGCACTTAGGTGCCATCATTAGTAAGATAGATGCTGAGATAAACGGGTTGTTTTAATTCACCACCTCTATCTTTTCACTGCCTGTGTTGCCATCTTGGTCTGTAAGTGTGATGATGTAGGTGCCGTTAGCAAACTCAAGTTCAAACTCAAATATCAAACTCAAGTTTTGGGTAGTGCCATAGATTAGCTTGCCGTTTAGGTCAGTAACTTGTATTCTATATTCACCACTTTTTGGTACTTCTATGCTGACATTTCCATTACTCGGATTCGGATAAAGTCTAAAATCTAATGTCTCATATCTATGGTCTAAAGTAGCAAACCCAACATTGAGACTATCACTCAACTCACTCTCGCATCCAAATTCACTTACCAGTTGCACTTGCCAATATCCGTTGCTATCAGGATCAAGTCTACGAACTGAAGTCTCAAATTTTGCTTCTCCATTTCTATACCACCTGTAGCTATGCGATAGGGTATTGCTCACTATGGAGTCTTTAAAGCGACTAATAAGTGACTTGTCGGGTATTGGATATTCAGAAATAGTGATGGTATCCCACATTTGGCAGAAAGTTTTATTTGTGACTTTCACGATGTACGTTCCTGCCGTATCTACTGCTAGCGTATCTGTATGAAAGTGGTCATAGTCAACTATAAGCCCTAGAGACTCATCTAAATTGGGTTCTTCGATAGGTCCTTTATCTCCCCAGTGAACACAATGCATATCTGCTGGAGCTCTGAGTGTGAGTGTGAAGTCATCTTGAGCGGAGTCGAAAGGTGAACGAGCACAATAGAATGTATCACGACCCAACATATCCGCTTCCCACTTCGGTCGAATAGTAAGGGTCTTAGTGACGGTATCACTCCGAGAAGCGGTACTTGCTATGTGGGTTACTTCATACTTGTTTTCTAAGCTATCTGCCTGTGGAAAGGTGTAACTCACATTTTTGCCAAGTATAACGTCTACAGTCTCATTTCTAACGTCTCTAAAAATCCACTTCCAGCTAGTAGCTCCCAGCGTATCTCTACCCTCAAAACTGTAAGTATGCCACCAACAATCCTCCGTATAAGCAAAGTCTATACT
>Ga0209390_10001611_pt1 | contig 42832 bp, 34 predicted proteins | sample BON01_FD_187212 | JGI IMG/M metagenome (GOLD analysis project Ga0209390, IMG submission 187212) | Freshwater microbial communities from Lake Bonney liftoff mats and glacier meltwater in Antarctica - BON-01 (SPAdes) (version 2) | ecosystem: Environmental > Aquatic > Freshwater > Ice > Glacier...
TCCACTTGAAAAAGAAGTACATGTTGATGAATTTGAAATAGGAACCCCTCAAAAAGGTGAGCAAGGAAGAAGTAAATCTGAAAAGAAAATAAGAATCGTAATCGCACTAGAATATTGTGATGGTAAACCGGGTCGAAGGAACGCAAAAGTAATTGATGATTACAGTGCAAAATCGCTAAAAACAATTTTTGACGTTCATATCGATAAGAAAGCAAAAATCACAACCGATGGCTGGACAGGATGCTCGCCATCAAAAAAGGAATATCCACATTTTGAACAAAAATTATCCGACAACGGGCAGAATTTTAAGATGCTTCATATACAAATTAGAAATTTCAAAAATTGGCTAAGAGGAGTACACTCTTATTGCCATTAAAGCTATATAAAACAACACATTCAAGAATATTTCTTTAGATTCAATCGCTTGGATTTCAGAACTACGATTCTAGAAAAATTGCTAAACAGAATGATTGCCCATCCTCCAATGACTTATATATCAGTAAAATGCAATGCGGCTTAAAGGGTTAGCCCTAAAATTTAATATAGTTATTGAATCCTCATAAGTATTCAAATTCCAACCTTCCCATGTCGACCTATTCAGTTAACGCTAAATTAAATTCCCATCACAATCATTTCATAAAAGCATTATATAATGCTTTATTTGAATCGAAATTCTCGCTATACCTTTGTGGCAAAAAAATGGAAATTTTTATCTATACTTTCGGCGCATTGTTGTCTATTATGAATCCGCTAGGCACGGTTCCCGTATTTGTTGGACTAACCAAAGAACTCGAAAAATCTGAAAGATCATCTATTTCATTTTGGACAGCTTTTAATGTTCTCATCATTCTACTAATTTCCTTTTTCGCTGGGAAATATATGCTCTCATTCTTTGGGATTTCACTGGATGCCTTGAAAGTCGCTGGAGGTTTGATTATTGCTTCTTCTGGTTTTGCATTGCTAACAGGTAAGTTTTCTGAACATAAAGGCATGAAGAAAGATAAAGTTCAAAAAGACATATACACTCGTTCTGAAATTTCTTTAACGCCATTGGCTTTGCCAATGCTTGCTGGACCGGGAACGATTTCAATGTTAATTACTTTCCATGAAAAGTTTACTGAAACTAAAGCAATATTTTCCGTTTTAGGAGCTGTTATTTTTACAGTTGTTGTCATTTATATCATTCTCAAATCTTCATATTGCATCGTTCGGTTTTTAGGGGCGTCTGGAATAAATGCATTGTCTAGAATCATTGGTTTCATTGTAATAGCAATAGGAGTAGAGATGATTATGGGAGTAGTAAAAGGGGTTTTTAAAACATAAAAAAACACCCTTCTTTTAAAAAGGGTGTTTTAAAAATTGAATTCTTTGTCTTATTTAATCAAAGTCATTTCATCGACAAGATGACGTGCTCCATAGCATTTATCAACTAACCACATTGTGTAACGGACGTCTAATGAAATAGTACGTTGGATATTTGGCTCGAAGAAAATATCACCAGACATTGCTTCCCAATTGCCATCGAAAGCAGTTCCAATTAAATGTCCGTCTGCGTTTATTACGGGTGAACCTGAATTTCCTCCTGTAATGTCATTGTTTGACAGGAAATTGATTTTCAAATCTCCATTTTCATCTGCATATTGTCCGAAATCTTTTGCCAACATTTTTTCCTTCATGATTGGATCAATATTGAACTCTGGATTATTTGGATCTTCTTTCGCCAACAAACCTTCGTAACTTGTAGTGATGTCATATTTTATGCCGTTAGGAGCTGTATATGGCAAAATATTACCGTAAGTCAAACGCATTGTAGAGTTTGCGTTCGGATAGAATTTTTTCTCTGGTTGCATTTCTCGCAAACCTTTCACATACAATCGCTCAGCTTTTTCTAAGTTGTCAATTGCAATTTTCACAGCTTCAGATTCTTGTGTTTTTGCGAAAGCATTATTAATATCCATCACCAATCTAAACAAAGGATCGCTCTCTAAAGCTATTAGAGTTGGGTTGGTATTGAAAGTATCAAAACGTGCCTTGTCAGTAAAAATTGAATTCGCACGAACATCTTTCATGAATTTCTTCATTTTAGATTTGCTCATACAACGTATTTTTCGAACAATTTTACCTTGTTGTTTTCGCGGCACATCTTGTATGTACATTGTCAACAATGATTCAATGGTTTCCAATTCTAAATTCATATTGATTTTCTCGAAAGTTTCATCACCAATCGTTTTTAATCGGCCACCAATATTTTTCGCCATATCAGCATTCCCGGCCTTCAAAGGATCCAACAAGAATTTATATCTGAATGTCATCAACATTAAATCTACAGAGTAGACAAATTCAGATTGGTAAGCTTGGATGTAAACGAAGTCTTCCTTGGCTTTGTATGCATTCTCAAATAAACTAAGAACTGGTTCGTACATTTCTTTTCCTTTTGCAAAATTAGCAAAGTTGGCTTCCAACTCTTGCTTTTTTCCAATTACTCCGTTGTTTTTTACCTGTTCTGTTTGCCCGATGAAATATTTCCAGTAATTCGCTACTTGCGCATATTTCGAGGAATATTTCAATCGAAGAGCAACATCTTTATCCATGTAAGATTTCATGATGTTCAATTTTTTCGCTCGGATATCAACTCTTTTTGGTTGCTCCAAGGAAACGGCTTGGTCAATTCCCCAAGAACTTAAATAGCGATCTGTTGAACCTGGAAAACCAAGAATCATAGCGTAATCACCTTCTTTAACACCTTTGATGTTTACCGGCAAATGATGCTTTGGTGTGTAAGGCTTATTATCTTCGCTGTAAGCTGCTGGTTTGTTGTCAGCTCCTGAATACACGCGGAACATAGAAAAGTCAGCTGTGTGACGCGGCCACATCCAGTTGTCTGTATCTCCACCGTATTTTCCCGCCGATTGAGGAGGAGTTCCAACAAAACGTATGTCTTTGAATTTTTCTTGAACGAACAAGTAAAACTCATTTCCTTCATAAAAATCGCGGACGAACGCTTCGTAATTCGTGCTATTTGTAGCATCTTTTGTTAGAACAGCAGCGATTTCTTTAATTTTTGCAGCTCTTTCTTCAGGTGTCATATTTTCGTTTAATTGACTAGCAATTGTTGAAGTAACATCTTCAATACGAATAACGAAGGTTGCCGTTAATCCGGGAATTGGAATTTCTTGTGCGTTGTTTTTTGCCCAGAAACCGTTATCTAAATAGTTGTTTTCCATCGTAGAGGCACCAGCAATAGCATCGTATCCACAGTGGTGATTTGTAAGAATCAATCCTTTGTTAGAAATGATTTCACCTGTACAAAACCCACCAAAAGAGATGATGGCGTCTTTCAAAGAAGAGTTATTCAAAGAATAAATTTCCTCTTGTGTCAAACGTAAACCATGTTTTTTCATGTCTTCGTAGTTTCTTCCCAAAAGGAACGGCAACCACATACCTTCGTCTGCTTTTGCGAATGAACCGATCATTACGGCAATTGCAATAAGCGTTATTTTAATTTGCTTCATTTGTTAGTTATTGTTTTGGTTTTTATTTAAGAATTTCAAATTTAAGGATTATTTTACGTGTGGTTTTCTGAAAAGGCATCCTTTCAAAAAAAAGCGAATATGAACTTAATTCTTTATCACAATCTCATCTAAAAATAACCAAGTTGGATACCCAGCACCCAAATGCCAATCTGGACAGTTACCTGTATTTTCTGCAGTTACTCGAATTGCCTTAATTGCCTTTCTAGATTTAACATTGAAGCCGACTGTTTTTCTATTTCCTAGTCGATATTCGATTTGTTTTTCGCCCAAATTTTGTTTGTCGTATGGTTTGAACTTTTTACCGTCGTAAGAAATTTCAATATTGATTGATTCTGGATAAAAAATCCATGATTTAATATCTTCTAAAACACCAATTTCAACTATGAACGCTTTTTTAGCTCGTTGCATTGTGATCTCAGCAATCACATCTTTTCCGTAAAAACCTTGCCAATCTCCAGTTCTAAATTCATGATTACCTGTAATTCCATCAATCAAGGCATTATCTCCGCCAGCGGTGTAAGGATCTATAAAAGGTGTTTTTAGAACGATACTCAAATCGGCATTTCGAAGAACAAAGTCGGCAAAGACTGGCGCACTCTTGTTTGCAGCGTTTAAAAAGGTGCGCGCCTCAATTTTTGTATTTTTATCTACAAAAATGGGACTTGTGTATTGAGTCCAGTCACCACCATTGATGTTGTATTCAATGAGCAAAGTTCGATCTGCCATGAATGCTGGAATTCGAATATCAACTTTAGTCGAACCGTCAAAAACGCGCGATTCATTTTTGAAATAAGGAATGACACAAAAATCAGCTGGAATTTCGGAGAGAGTAGGAGCATGAATGAAGTTCCTCACTATTCCACTTGGATTTGGCCCCATTAAAAAGACCATTTTTCCACCCTGCATTATTTCAGAATAGGAAATGTACAAACGATTCAATTCTTTGCCGTTCAACGTTATACTTTGTATGTACTTATTCGTTTTGGATTGATTAATAGATTCTATTTCAAACAATTTATTCGAATCGATATAAATATGCGCACGTTTCGCTAAAGGACGACCAATATCAAAATATTCGCTTCCTGGTGCAATTTGGTACAATCCCAGAGCCGATAAAACATACCAAGAAGACATTTGTCCGCAGTCTTCATTTCCCGATAGTCCATCCGGAGTATTATGATACAAATTGTATTGAATACTGTCCAAATACAACTGAGTCTTATCAGGTCGTCCAACATAGTTGTACAAATAAGCCATGTGGTGCGAAGGTTCGTTTCCGTGTGCATATTGACCGATAAGTCCAGTAATATCGGATTGTTGACGGCCAGAGGTTTCATAATTTGCAGTAAACAAAGCGTCAAGATGATTTTGCAACGTCCTTTGAGTTCCGTGAATATTTTTTAAAACGCCAACCGCGTGCGGAGCGAAAAGTGAATACTGCCATCCATTTGCTTCCGTGTAATTGAAATTCACTTCTTCAGGTTTAAAAGGTGACATCCATTGTCCGCTTCGACGGGCTCTAAAAAAATGACTGTCAGGATCAAAATGATTTAAAAAGTTAAAACTTCTTTTGTAGAATTCTTTAGCAATCTCCTTTTCGCCCATATCTGCTGCCATAGTCGCTATACAGAAATCGTCGTAAGCGTATTCTAAAATTTTAGAAACAGATTCAGGTTCAAGAGTTAAAGAAATATAACCGTTTTTGGAGTAAAAATCTTTTGAGTAGGTTGTATCTCTGGCTGTTTTCACCATAGCCTTTAGTGCTTTCTCTGCATCAAAATTCCTTATTCCTTTATGATACGCATCGGCAATAACTGAAACACTATGATAGCCAATCATACATTCCGTTTCGTTGGCTGCTAATTCCCAAACTGTTAAATCTTCACCTTGGTCTTCGTGATTTAGGAAAGTTTTTATAAAATCTTCAACTTCAAGTTTATGAGTCAAGGTGAAAAGTGGGTGAGTAGCCCTAAATGTATCCCAAAGTGAAAAAACGGTGTATTGTTTTTTCTGTGTTTCTGGTATAATGTGGATTTTCATATCCAATCCTCTATAACGACCGTCGACATCAGAGAAAGTATTTGGATTTAAAAAGGAATGATACAAAGCGGTGTAGAATATGGTTTGGACTTCTTTATCATTCGATTCAAAATGAATTTTCGACAATTCATTGCGCCATTTTTGTTGAGTTGACGCCTTTACTTTTTCAAAACTAAAATTTGGAATTTCGGAATCTGCGTTTAGTCTTGCACCACGCTCATCAACGCTAGAAATTCCAACTCGAAGTTCAATTTCACGACAAGAAGTGGGCAATTTTAGAAGTAATTTATGTCTACCGTCGTTTGTGATTTTTTCTGCCGATAAAAAAGGCATCGAAGTTTGTAGATAGAAATAGAAATGTTGCTCTGCAGCCCAAGCTCTGGAAACTCTTGAACCTGTTACTTCACTGTTATTTATTACAGTAAATGAGGAAGATAAAAGCTCATCTCGGTAATCTAAATCGAGTAAAATGTATTTTTCTTCCCCAAAATCGTGAAAAGTATATCGGTGAATTCCCGAATGTTCGGCAACAGTTAGTTGGACATCAATTTTTCTATCTTTCAGTTTAACTGAATAAAAACCTGGTTTCGCAATTTCAGAACTATGATCAAATTGGCTTCCATAACCGTTTACTTTGTCTGTAAAAAGAGGATCAATTTTAGGTTTTCCAACTTGAGGAACGACCAATAAATCTGCATAGTCAGGAATTCCCGTGCCTGAAAGGTGCGTGTGAGAAAAACCATAAATAATGTTGTCATCATAATGATAACCTCCGCAGCCGTCCCATCCTTCTTGACGCGTGTCGGGACTAAGTTGCATCATGCCGAACGGCGCGCTTGCTCCGGGATAAGTATGTCCGTGTCCTCCAGTTCCAATAAACGGATTCACAAAATCAATTGACTCCGTGGATAATTTCAGCTTTTCGGTATTTAGAAAAAGTGAGCTTGCTTTTTCGCTTGCTTCCTTTAGTTTTATGACACCTTCATTTTGACCATAAAGCTCAAATTTTGCAAAAGTTGAAAAGAGAACAGTTAGACAAAAAAAAGAGAAACTACGCATTTACCAGTTTATTAAATTTCCAGAATGCTGTAGCTGCAGAGCCCAATATTGCTGCATTTTCATCGTGAAGTGCAGAAAGTCTAATTTCAATTTTATTTTGAAGTACCTGAATCATATGTATTTCCATGGCGATTTTAATTTTATCTATAAAGCCTTGTCCACTTTGTGCGATTCCGCCAAACAAAACGTACGCTTGAGGATCTGAAAAACACGCAAAATCCGCCAAAGCTTGGCCTAAAATATTGGCAGTAAAGTCGACAATTTTTTCAGCAAATTCATCACCTTTCTGCCAACAATCAAAAATGTATTCTGCATCTGGGTTTTCGATTGTTCTCAAAATACTGTCTTGTGGGATATTATCTTCCCATTCGTTAAATGTACGGACAACGCCTGTTGACGAAGCATATGTCTCTAAGCAGCCTTTTCGTCCACAACCGCACAGTCTTCCTTCTTGAACCACACGTATATGTCCATATTCTCCAGCAAAACCATGTTCCCCTTCGACGAGCTGGCCTTCAACGATTACGCCGCTTCCCAATCCTGTTCCAAGTGTTATTGAAACGAAGTTTTCTAAATCTTTGGCAGCACCAAACATTTTTTCACCTACTGCGGCAGCATTTGCATCATTGATTAGAATGCTTCTTGCACCTATAATCGATTCGAAAATTTCACAAATAGGAATAATTCCTTTCCAGCTTAAATTCGGAGCAAATTCAATTTGACCGGTTTTCGAATTTCCATTTGGAGCACCAATGCCAATTCCTAAAAATTCACCTTCGTGATTCTCATCAAGTTGTTTTTTTATTTCGGAAACAAGTGCTTCTGGTGTAGGATAATTTTTTGTAGGAATTTCGCTGTGATAAATTATTTTACCATCCTCAGTTACTACTCCAAAAGCTGTTTTTGTGCCACCTATGTCGACACCTAATGCGTATTTTTGATTCATAATTAGTTATGCTTCCATTCGGAATAAAATTGGTTTAAGAATACCTCCATAAATTGATGCCGTTCTTTTGCTAATTTTTTACCGGTTTCGGTATTCATTTTTTCTTTCAAAAGTAACAGTTTTTCGTAAAAATGATTTATCGTTGTTGTTTTACTTTTCGCGTAGGATTCAAATGAACTGTGCAGCGTTGGTTTTTTATCAGTTATATGTATCGGTTGGGATCTGTTCCCTCCGAAAGCGAAAGCCCTCGCAATACCTATTGCACCGATGGCATCCAATCGATCAGCATCCTGAACAATCTTTGTTTCTAAATTCAATTGACGGACTTCAACTTTCGCGCCTTTGTAAGAAATATTATCAACTAATTCTGAAACCTTATTGGCCATTTCAAGTGATAAACCAAGATCGAGTAGCCAGTTTTTAGCCTTTTCACCGCCAGCATTCAGTTCTCCACCATTGAATTTATGGTCGGATATATCATGTAATAAGGCCCCTAGCTCAATTATTTCTTTATTTCCACCTTCTACTTTGTGGATTTTGAGTGCCATGTCGCGCACGCGTCGAATATGTTCCCAATCATGACCAGTTGGTTCATCTTTCCATGTTCTTTTCAGTTCGTCCTCAATTGCTACAATAATTTCTTGAATCATTTTATCAAATTAAAAATATGAATTGTTCCGTTTGTTGTACTTGCGGCAAGTTTTAAATCAAATTCACATAACGTAAAATAGTTTCCTTCGGTAAACGAAGACCAAGTTTTCCCTTTATTGCGCGAGAAATCTATCCCATTTGTGCCGCAAGCGTATAACACGCCATTTACTTCGGTTATATTCGATCGATAACCATTTAGATCAGTTTTTGGCGCACACCAAGTTTGACCATCGTTTTTACTAATTCGGCATGTTCCTTGTTTTACGTCTGGTTTAAGGTAATCGCCTCCAACAGCTATAATCCTGCCGTTATTTAGAATCGTAAATGAATATGCGCCACATGTCGGACAGGATTTGAATCCCATCGATTTAGATTTCCATGTTTCGCCCGCATCATCAGATCTGAAATATCTTGAGGAATCGCCTCCAGATACGAAAGTAAAGATTGATTTGCTGAGAATTTTGACATTCGTGCCACTTGCTGCAAATCCAGCTTCACCATTAAACGCAGAAGGACTATTTTTCAGAGCTTTCCATGATTCTCCCCAATTTTCACTTGTAAATAATGAGAATTCTTTATTAACGGGATCGCCCATCATGAAAATAATGTTGTCTACATAGTCCATTCCATCTAAAAATACGCCATGAAAAGGCGTTTTAAATAATCTTTTAGAATTTTCTAACTTGTAGCTTATTACTTCGCTTGAGTCAGCAGCGGCAAGAATAATAATTTTGTTGTCATTAAAAATTACATCTCGATACTCCTTATTTGGAGTTGAAAACATGGAATATATATTTTTTGATTCTTTCGGGTAGAAATAGACATTTCCATCTGAGGCAGCAATAATCAACTCTTTATCTGTAGCTGTCATAGAGCGCGAGTATGTTTTTGAATTATCCGAATAGTGAATTGTTTGTAAGGGATTACGAACGATTATTTTTTCACCTATCCCGCACGAATAAACAATCAAGCAAATCAGCAGAATAATTTTAAGCCCGAAATTTACTTTTAAACTTTTCATATTGCTCCTCTCTTAATTTTATTAGGTCAGAAGGTATTTCTCTTTTCCATCTTTTGTGCGACCAAATCCAAAAGGCAGGCTCTGAAGTAATGTCATTTTCTAAGGAAGCAAGGTGAGATTCAGTTATTTTGCCGTATTCTTCTAGTTTTGGGTTATCGGTAATCGGTTCAAAAATCACCTCATAATATCCACGTCTCACCTTTTTCATATGCAAATAAACCACAGCGTAATTGTGCTCGTGAGCAATTTGTTCAGCCCCAAAAGCAACTGCAGTTGTTTGATTCAAGAATTTCATCCAATAGGATTTTAAAGAATCACCAGGGCTTTGGTCGGCTAGGACTAACAGAGAAACGGGTTCGCTCTTTTGCATTGTGAGCGTTTCTTTGAAATTTTTCGCATTAACGATTTTCATTCCAAATCTACTACGACGCTGGTTGATTTTTTCGTCCCAAAAAGAATTGGTCATAGGCATTCCTATTCCAACGGCTTGATGCGCAAAAAGGAAATTTTGCGCACAAATAATCCATTCCCAATTATTGTAGTGCCCACCGACGAAAATTACACTCTTACCTTGGATATACAACTGATCAATTGCATCTCGATTTAAAACATGAATACGTTTTTTGAGCTCCATTTTAGAGACGGTCAAGTTTTTCACAGCTTCGGCCAATAAGTCAGTAAAATGTCTGTAAAATCTTCGTTCAATAACTTTGTGCTGGCGGGCGTTTAATTCAGGGAAAGAGTTTTTAATATTTTCACGAACAACTGCACGGCGATAAGGAATAATCGTTGCGAGCAATAAATAGAAAAAATCAGTGAAAATATAAAGCAACCAAAGAGGAAGGAATGATATGGGAATGACGAGAATATAATATGCGAGTTTTGACAGCATTCAATTTATTTGTATTTGTCTCCCCAGCGGTCTTGAATGAACTTTTCAATTTCCTTTTCTTTGTTATTGCTGCCTGCATCGAAGAAATGACTATTTTCCATTCCTTCGGGCATAAACTCTTGTTTCACAAAATTTCTCGGGTAGTTGTGCGAATATAAATAATCTTTACCATATCCGAGTTCTTTCATCAATTTTGTTGGCGCATTTCGTAAATGTAAGGGAACGGGAAGATTTCCACTTTTCTTAACTTCTGCTTGTGCTTTGTTGATTGCCATGTAACTCGCATTTCCTTTTGGACTAGTAGCTAAATAGATAACACATTGAGATAACAAAATCCTACTTTCCGGCCAGCCAACAGTAGCAACTGCTTGAAAACAGCTATTGGCAAAAATAAGTGCTGTTGGATTTGCAACCCCAATATCTTCTGCGGCTAATATTATTAAACGTCTTGCAATAAATTTAGGATCTTCACCACCTTCAACCATTCGCGCAAGCCAATAAACAGCGGCATCAGCATCACTTCCGCGCATCGATTTTATAAAAGCAGAAATAATATCGTAGTGTTGTTCACCGTCTTTATCGTAACGCGCAATGTTCTCTTGTGCTATTCTCGTTACGATTTCGTTGTTAATCGATATTTCTTTTGCTTGTGAAAAGGTGCTTACAACCATTTCTAGGACATTCAATAATTTTCGCGAATCTCCTCCTGAAATTGCCATGAGTGCAGAAGTTTCTTCTAGTGTTATTCTTTTATTTTTCAATAAAATATCATTAGAGATTGCTCTTTCAAGGATGAGGGCAAGTTCATTTTTCCCGTGCGGCTCAAGTGTATACACTTGGCAACGAGAAAGTAAGGCTGAAATGACTTCAAAAGATGGATTTTCAGTAGTTGCACCAATTAAAGTGATAGTTCCTTTTTCAACTGCGCCAAGTAATGAGTCCTGTTGGGATTTGGAAAAGCGATGAATTTCATCAATGAAGAGAATGGTACCACTTTTTTGATACATTCCACCGGAAGAAGCTTTTTTAATAACTTCGCGAACATCTTTAACACCGCTAGAAATAGCGGATAATGTGTAAAATGCGCGATTGAGCTTTTCGGCGATTATCTTTGCTAAAGTTGTTTTTCCTGATCCTGGGGGTCCCCATAAAATCATAGAAGGTAGAACTCCCGCGTCAAGTGCTAATCGCAATGAAGCATTTTTAGCAAGTATATGATTTTGACCTATATATTCATCTAAATTTTTCGGACGCATACGCTCCGCTAATGGCGCTAAGGGTGAAGTCATGATGGTTTTTTGTGTTTCCACCTGCGATGGGACCACAGCCAGTATTCAGGGTTTTCAGCAATTACCATTTCAAGATATTTTGTATGTTGGTCTAAAACGAAACCTTCGTCAACCTCTGTTGGTTTTTCTGTAATAGGGTAGAAGCTAACTTCGTAAAAGCCCCTTTTACGTTTGCGGATACAACCAAAAAGCACAACTTGATCTAGTTTTGAAGCCAATCGCTCCGTACCCGTCATCCAGCCAGTGCTTTGATTTAAGAAAGTATTCCAATATGCTTTCTTTGGGGCATGAGGCGATTGATCGTTCACCATTATACTGATTGTAGGAACTTTTGGATTTTTAACTAATTTTCTTGGAACTTCCTTCATACTCATCATCTTTATTCCAAATCTTTGACGGGATTTTAAAAGTACCCGGTTGAAGAAATCGTTCTTTAAAGGTTGATATGCAGCAAAAACTTTGTGCTTCATTTGTTGAGCTAATCCAACAGCATAGTATTCCCAATTGTTATAATGTCCGCAAAGTACCATTACGCTGCGGCCCTCTTCAAAATATTTATTTGGAACTTCTGGGTTTAATATTGCACATCTTCGGATTATTTCTTTGTTGGAAATCGTAAGTGATTTAACACTTTCAACTAAAAAATCAGTGAAATGTCGGTAAAATCCTTTTTGAATTTTCTTCAATTCTTGTTCGGAAAGCTCAGGAAATGAGTTTTTCAAATTATTCCGCACAATTTTTTTTCGATAGCCAACGACGTAATACGTCAGATAATATACAAAGTCGGCCAGCCAATAAAGGACAGTGAATGGCAAATACGAAATCGGTAAAACCACTCCGTAATAAAGAATTTTGCTAAAAATGCTGCCCATATTTGATTTATGAGCCGCAAAAATAGTTTTTTCACGTTGAACTGGAATAGAAATCTCCATAATCTGAGGTAATTTATTCAAAAACGTAAAAAAATGTTAATTGTTGTTTGGGTTGGTCGGTATTTGAGAAAACATAAGATACTTGCCTCCTAGTTTTTGCAAACACTCTTGCCAAAGGTCCTTTTTGTTGGTATCCATAATTAAGTTTAGATCACTAGAATTAACAACAATCCAAGATTTTTCATTGATTTCTTCGTCGAGTTGATTTTTAAACCAACCACAGTATCCAAGAAAAAAGCGAACTTTTGTTTCAGGTAAATCAGATTTCTTGATAAGTTCAATAAGTACGTTATAATCACCACCCAAATGGATTTGGTCCGTTATTTTAACACTGTTTGGAACAAGGTCTCCAAAAGTATGAATGTAACGCAGGTCCTTGATGTCAACAGGTCCACCTGCACTTATTTTTGAATTGATTTTGATTAAATCTTTTGAGATATCATCGAAATTTATATCTAAATAATTATTTAATACAAATCCGAAGCTCCCATCTTCATTGTATTCACAGAGGAAAATAACGCTACGCTGAAAGTAATGAGAATCCATAAATGGTTCAGCAACAAGCAAAAGCCCTTGTTTAGGTTTTAAAGTATTGTTAAAATTTAAATCAAGCAATGAGAACTTTTTAATTTAAAAATAAAAGATACACAAATGAAACGCTAAAAAGGTTAAAATTCCGATATTATTTAACAAAATCTTTAGATATTGTACTTTTAACAATAATTAGTTATATTCGTCTTTCTAATAGTAGGAGTAAAATGGTAAATAGCTCAATTAAAATTGTTTTAATTTCTTTCACATTGTTTCTTTCATTCGAGACTTTTGGCCAGAGTGCTATGGATTTTCACGTAAACAATGAAAAAGAAATAGAAAATATACTAGTTAAAATGACCTTAGAGGAGAAAGTGGGCCAAACTTGTCAAATCACATTGGACGCCATTTTGAAAACGGATGAAATCGGTAAAACCATTGAACCGATAAAAATTGATTTAGACAAATTAAAAGAGGCCATTAAAATTTATAAAATAGGTTCCATTCTTAATGTAAGCTCCCACACCTTGGGTTTGCCTATTTGGAATGATATTTTAAGCACAATCGAGAAAGTAAGTAAAAGTGAAAATTTCGAAATTCCAATTATTTATGGAATTGATGCTATTCATGGTGTCAATTATACCGTTGGTGCTACATTATTTCCGCAGGAAATTGGACTAGCCGCCACATGGAACAAGGAAATTGCCAAAGATTTCGGTCGAATTACCGCATATGAAGCCCGGGCCACTGGACTCAGATGGAATTTTTCGCCCGTTTTAGATTTAGGTCGACAGCCACTTTGGTCACGTTATTTTGAAACTTTGGGCGAGGACCCTTATTTGTGTAGTATTCTAGGTGAAAAAATTGTTAACGGTTATCAAGGCGTCGGAAAATTAGATGCTTATCACGTCGCAAGTTGTTTGAAGCATTTTGTTGGATACAGTGCTTCTTCTTCTGGTCGTGATAGGACTCCAGCATGGATTCCAACAAAATATATGCATGAACTGTATTTGCCATCCTTTAAAAAAGCTGTTGAAGCTGGTGCGATGACACTAATGATTAACAGTGGTGATGTTAATGGTGTTCCAGGCCACGCAAATAAATATTTACTGACCACTTTGTTAAAAGAGGAATGGGGTTTTAAAGGTTTTACTGTTTCGGACTGGGAAGACTATATCATGTTAGAAACGGTGCACAATGTTAGTTCTAATCTTCAAGAATCGATTACAACTGCGTTTAATGCAGGTGTCGATATGAGCATGGTTCCTAACAGCCCTAATTTTATGGAGTACTGCAAAGCAATGAAAAATGCAGTTTTAGAAAAGCAAATTTCCCAAGAAAGGCTCGACGATGCGGTTAGAAGAATTTTACGTGTAAAATATGCAATTGGTTTATTCGAGACACAGCAGAACACAGTTTATCCGCTCATTGGGAGTGTTGATCATAAGAATTATGCATATAAGTCAGCTTCAGAGTCGATTACCTTACTTAAAAATGAAGATAGTTTTCTCCCGCTTGGCAAAGACTCGAAAATTCTAGTTGCAGGGCCAACCGCCAATAATCTTATATATTTGAATGGTGCTTGGACGCATACTTGGCAAGGAATTGATACAAACTACAATACAAAAGGATGCTATAGTATTTATGAAGCAATAAAAAATAAAGTTGGTTTTGTGAATTGTGAATATTCTTCTGGGGCAGAGCTATTTGCTGCAGAAGGATGGGAAGAAACAAGAATGACAGACATTCCTGATTTTAAAAAGAAGGCTCAACACGCTGATGTAATAGTTCTGTGTTTAGGTGAACTTCCAGCTACGGAGAAACCAGGCGATATTCGCTCATTAAATCTTCCTGAGGAGCAAATAGAGTTAGCTAAAATTGCGTTTTCTACGGGTAAACCTGTGATTTTAGTTCTAATTGAGGGAAGACCAAGAACAATTCATAAAATAGTGGGTCAATCAAAGGCTATTGTTCAATGCTATTTACCTGGTGACTATGGCGGCCAGGCTTTAGCAGACATTTTATTTGGAGATGCTAATCCGAGCGGAAAATTACCTTATACTTATCCAAAATATGATGGCGTAATAGAATTTTATGATAAACCAAAAAGTGTAGATCGTTCTGGGAAATCAAACGATTTCGATGCTTTTGATCCTGAATGGAATTTTGGTTTTGGTCTAAGTTACGCAACATTTGAATATTCTGAAATTATTCTAAATAAGACAAAGATTAGTAAAACTGATTCAATCGAGGTAACGGTTTCTGTGAAAAATATCGGTATGCAATTGGGTAAAGAAGTTATTCAACTATATCTTAGCGATAAAAAAGCGTCTCTGGTGCCAGCAGGAAAGAAATTAAAAAGATTTGAAAAAATTGAAATAAAGCCAGGAGAAACAAAAACGATTCAATTTATAGTTAATATAGACGATCTGAAATTTGTAAATGAGAATGGCGATTGGATATTAGAGCAGGGAGATTTTGAAATTTCAATTGAGAAGCAAAAAGTACAATTTACATTAATGCCATAAATCACTATGTATAAAATAGACTTTAACAATTTCTTTACTTACGCATTTTCTGTTGATTGTGTTATTTTTGGTTACAAAGAAGGTAAAATACATGTTCTCCTCATAAGACGTTCCATGGAGCCTTATGATGGTCACTGGGCAATCCCTGGTGATTTAGTTTATCCCGATGAGGATATTACTGACGCTGCAAGCCGAATATTGAGTGAACTGACTAAAATTGAGAATCTTGAGCTTCACCAAAGTCAAACTTTCGGCGATCCAAATCGTCATCCTCAAGGAAGGGTAATCACGACTGCCTATTTTGCACTAATGCGTATAGATGATTTTGCTGTTGAGGCTTCCTCTTGGGCTGGAGAGGCTAGATGGGTGCCAATTCATGAAGTAGCTTTGTTAGCTTTTGACCACAATTTGATTTTAAATTCAACCTATAATTTGTTAATTCAAAAATTAAGAAGTAATCCAATCTGTTTTGATTTATTACCTCATAAATTTACTTTGAATGAGATGCAAAAATTATATGAGTATGCATATGATTCTGATATGGACAAGGCTAACTTCCGAAAAAAGATAAAATCAATACCATTAATTGAGCACGAAGAAAAGCAAGTAAACGTTAAACATAGGCCTGCAAAACTATTCTCATTTGATGAGCAAGAGTATATTAACCTTCTGTTATCCAACGAATATCAATTTAAAATGTAATTATTTTTAATTACTTATTGTATTTTGTACAATATTGCGTAATTTGCGCTTGCTAATACAATTCATTAATTTAAAATATAACAAAAATGGAATCAAATTTTACGAAAAAAGTCATCAATAATTTAGGTCTTTATGCCATATTATTGCTTGCAAATTATTCTTTCTCACAGAGTTTGGAGATTACAACGACAGTTTGTGGGACAGCTGCAAACGAAGTTAGATTGACTGGTCCTTGGTGGGGCTGGAATCCTGCTGGTGGTCCAATTGCTGTTAACAACGGCAATGGTACTTGGACTTTTACTCTTTCACCCGCCCCGACTTCTGATATGGAATACCTTTTGGTGAAGGATGGCGTACAAGAAAATTTAATTGCAGATATGCAAAATGGTGGGATGTGCGCTCCGATTACAGATTATTCAAGCTATGCAAATCGTCAATGGCAGACGATGAGTTCAATGACAGTATCAAATGTATATGGACAATGCGGTCCATGTGCAGCTTCTGGCTTGAACATAACAATGGATGTATGTTCGACAACGGCTACTTCTGTAAGAATGACAGGTCCTTTCTGGGGTTGGGATCCAAATGGTGGTCCAATGGCAACAAACAATGGAAATGGAACGTGGACAGTAAATTTAAATCCAGCACCAACTGCTGATATGGAGTATTTGTTTGTGGTTGATGGTGTTCAAGAAAATTTAATTGCAGACATGCAGAACGGAGGCTCATGCGCTCCTATTACCGATTATACAAATTACGCAAATAGAATTTGGTATGCAGGATCTGCTGACGTGACAGATATTTCTTTCGATCGTTGTGTTTCTTGTGCAGTGCCAGATTTGGTAATTACTACAGAAATTTGCGATACGGCAAATGCGACAGGGCAAGTGAATTTGACAGGTCCACTTTGGGGTTGGAATCCAGCTTTTGGTCCTCAAGCAGTTGACAACGGGAATGGAACATGGACATTTACATTGTCGCCGTCTCCTTCTGATACACTAGAATATTTATTGGTTAGAGATGGAGTTATGGAAAATCTAATTCAAGCAATGGTTGATGGTGGTTCTTGTGCCCCTGTAACTGATTATTCAACTTACGCGAATCGTTTATGGGCTCTTGGTGATGCAAGTATATTTTCAAACACTTATGGTCATTGTGTAAATTGTGCTTCTCTATCAATAAATGAGAATGAATTATCAGAGGTTCGAGTTTATCCAAACCCATTTAGTTCTGCACTTTCTCTAAAAAGAGAAATCAATATGGAGAATATTACAGTGTATAATGTAATTGGTGAAAAAGTATTTGAATTAAAATTAAATAGTTCAAATGTACAAATTGATTTATCAAACATAGCGCCAGGTGTATATAATTTAGTTGTGTCTGGAACTAATTCAGTTTCTAGAGTTAAAGTTATTAAAGAGTAAATAGCAAACAATTAAAACAAACTAATGGGAGGCGCAAGTCTCCCATTTTTAATTTATAATATCATGAGACTTTTTTTATTTTCAATTTTCTTTTTCATAACGAATATGTCGATGGCTCAGTTTGTACTAGCTTGGTCTGATGAGTTTTCAGGAACCTCCTTAGACGATACAAAATGGACACATGAAATAGGCGGAAACGGTTGGGGAAATAATGAGTCTCAATATTACACATCGAACGCTACGAATCTAAACGTTAGTAATGGTGAACTCACAATTACGGCGCTTCATGAAACAGTAGGTAACAATTCATATACTTCTGCGAGAATTCTAACGAAAGATAAAATGGAATTCCAGTTTGGTAAGGTTGAAGCAAGAATTAAATGCCCAATGGGTCAGGGTATTTGGCCTGCATTTTGGATGTTGGGTGCAAATATAGATTTGGTTTCTTGGCCAATGTGCGGAGAAATAGATGTGATGGAACACGTTAATAACGAAAATAAAACGCATGGAACAGCCCATTGGGATAACGGTGGTCATGTTTATCAAGGTGCTCCAGTTATAACTACTCCAGGTGAATTTCATATTTATGCTGTAGTGTGGGACTCGACGAAAATCCAATGGTTAATTGACGGGAACATCTTCTATGGTATAAATATTGCCAATGGCGTGAATGGAACAAGTGAATTTCAAAATGATTTCTTCTTAATTCTGAATTTGGCAGTCGGAGGAAACTGGCCAGGTTATCCGAACTCGACAACCGTATTTCCGGCAGAATTAAAAGTTGATTATGTCAGAGTATACAAAGATCAAAGTGAAGTATCAATCGAGGAACAAAATTTAACGGAGATAATCATTTCTCCAAATCCAGCTAAGGATTTAATTACAATTGATAAGCTATCGTTTGGATACAACAAAACTCTAACAATCTTAGATGTATTAGGGAAAACGTGCTATTCACAAGAAATTGAAGGAAAATATGTTAAAATTGACATATCAAGATTGGAAAAGGGTATTTTTTTCCTTTCATTTATTAATGAAAAAGGAGTAGACCAAAAACTAAAATTTATAAAGTATTAATTTTTAGTTAATTATTAAAGTTCCCCAAAGTGACGGGTTTTTGTGAAATCCTTCCCGGTTTTCACTATTCCATCGAACTTGTTCGTTTCGTTTATTGGAATTATCTCCTGCATCTACTGCAACTTCTAACCCATAAGATTGGTTAGCTTTTATACTTGTTTTCGTGAATTCAGAAAGAGCAATTCCTATTTCAACTTGGTAGCCATCTGATGTATTCATAATTGCGAATTTTCCATTTTCAAAAGGTTGCGAATCTGAAAAATTCCACATGTAAGGGGATTTTCCACAATTAATACCCAAGTGATAATCACTGAGTAGAAACAATCCTCTTTTTGGGTCGGCATTCGGATTTGTTGAAAAAGCAATCTCGATTGCGTCACCATTCCATAAATCGCCATCGGTTTGGTTATTTATCCTAGGACTAGAATCGGTAATTTTTAGCCCAATGTATAAGGAGTCATTCGTATTCATAACTGAAAAAGAATAACCTTCATCTATTTCCGTAAATTCATTTGTCCATTCAGTTAAATCTCCATCCAAAATTATTTTTTGTTTTTCAATAAAGCTAGATTGCATTTCATTTTTTAATTTTCCTTTGAAAGGAACAATGCGAATTGAATTGATCTGCACTTGATCTTGAGCAAAGAGTTGAATTAATAGTTGCTTTATATTACTTGGATCACAATCGAAATCCATAAAGGGGAAAAGAGACATTGGAATCGTAACTTTCGTCCATTCGTTTGTAATTATGCCATTAGGCGTAAAACTTTTACTGAATCCTGTCCAAGCTTGACCTCCAGCATAATCCTCTAGACCAAAAGCCCAGGGTAAATTCGTCATTTCTTTTCCTTTAGAACGGATTTCGATTTCAATTGCCGACACATCTACGATTTGTCCCATATCTTTTGAGCTCCAGAAATCCCATCCAAATCCTATTCCAACCCAATCACAGCCCTCTTGGTCCTTGTTCCATTTTAGTCCTATATATGAGTCCGCACTGTCTGTTTCAAGTGTAAGGTCGACACATTTTTGATCTTTCGAACTCCAAACTTCGTCTGACATTTGATTATCGAAAATTGTCAATTGACTAAAGCCTAGAATGGAAGCAGACATGTCCTTTTCAGAATAGTCATAAAGATTCTGTCTTTTGAAAAGTCTCGTTTTTTCTATATTTACCTCGTCCAAATCTTGAAATCGCAGACTATCTTGAGAATAAAGCCCAATGGGCATTAAGACAATTAAAATGAATTGGCCAATAGATTTAATCATGGATTTAACGGTGTGTTTTCAGTGAAGATAATATAGTCGACCTTCGTACTCGCGAAACCAGTGGATGGGTTAGCTAAGTCCAACATATTTATTTGCTGTATTTTATCTGGATTGTGTTGACCATTTCCGTTAGGTGAAGATGGTTGTCCATTTGTTAAACTGGGAATATCGCTGTATTTTACAGAAACGAGTTGCCAACCCGACCAATTGACGGCAATTTGAAGAGAATAGAGGTCTTCACTTGTGCTGTTAAATGTTCCGTTATTGTCATCGTCTTCTTGAAACTGTAAAAGGAGAATTGTATTTTGTAGTCCCGGTTCACCATAAATCATTATGTTAAAATATATGTTATCGGGATTTGAGCCTATCGGAAAATGTTGAACTCCATAAGCGCTAGCTCTAAAATATAAATAGCCGATGAGATAATCCCAGTCAACGGTTCCAGCCATATTGTAGTAAGAGTTTCCTTGCGCTGCCTCTGAATCGGTTTTGATCTGAAAATCCATATCAGCTCCAGATTGAATAAATGACACCCAGCCGGGGTTAAATCCGGATTCGAAATCAGCAACTAAAAAACCTGGATTGAGTTTCGGATTAATGATTTTTATAGTCGTTTCAATTGTATCTAATTCGCCATTGAAAGTGAGTTGTACCTTACAGATTTCCGTTCCAAAAACGGGAAGGTCTGTTGTGTTTCCAGTCCAAGTTGTGTTGCTAGCGCCAATTGCAGAACTAGTTCCCTCAATTCTTTTTACAGCGCCGGATGATTGTCCTACAATGGTGATTTTCCAATCAACAATTTTAGAAATTTCAGCCGCGAAGTAAACTGTTTGACCGATTGAGAAATCAACAGAATCTATACTTTTAGTAAGAGGTTTGATGACACTGAAAGAAGAGTATATATTATTTAAAGATGGACCATCAATCTTATTTACTTCATTTTTTCTGCAAGAGAATAGTAATGTTACGATTAAAAGTAGAAATACAATTGACTTTTTCATATTTAAAATTTCATGTTATAAATAATTAAAAACTGATTTATCTGATAAGGACTGAATCCGTTTCCATTGTTAAAATTCGACTCATAAACTGCGGAGAGATAAATAACATCTGAAAATTCAAATTTCAAACCCCCAGCAATATAATTTTCAAATCGATCAAATTGCAAGCTATTGAAGTTAATTATTTCATCTTTCACATTTCTAATTGGCAACAAATCTGTTCCTTTACTCTCGAAATGATAAACATTTGCTAAAAGATAAAGTTTATCCAATATTTCAAATTCAGCGCCTAAGCTAAGCGCAACAGTGGTTAAAGACATATCTTCAAAAGCAATTCCATTGTTGCGATTTGTTAGTTGATACGATGCCCCTAAATTAAAATTGATTTCTCTTTTCCAATCAAAAAACTTTGCAACTTCAAAGCGTACATCTGTTTTCAAAAAATTAAAGTGTTTTAAATTTGTTGTTCCCTGTCCGCGAATTTCATTCAAATTGTAATAAGACATGTTTGCTGAAATTTTACCCATACTATCTGCATAATGGAGGTTGGCGTAAAGACCTTTTCTATTGAAGGTTGCTGTACCATAAGGCAAAGCACTACTAAAAGATGGATCATTTGTGTTAATACCTGTTGAAATCGAGGAGGAATAGAGAGTAGGATCGTTATATATGTCGTACATCGATATTTGACGTTGTATTTGTCCGTTTGTATACCTGTCGAAAAATGAATTCGCTTGGTCATAGTTGAGTCTTTTCGATTGCGCTCCAACACTTCTGAAATCAGCCCCATTATCCATATAACCGACAGCAAAATCCAAATTGAGTTTTTTTAACTCAACATACAATTGAGCGTTCACGAAGAAATCAGTTAATTTCACTGTATCTTCAGCCAAACCTGCTGAGGATAAACCGCTTTCACCTTTAATTCCAATTGTCATTTTGTCATTTGACAATTTAGTATTGTACGTAACCGTGTTTACAGTATTCTTGTACGTATTTTCACTGGAAGCAGTGCCTTTCAAGTCAAAAACACTGGCTGTATTAAAACCTAATGAGAGATATTTACTTTGATTGATAATAATATTACCTCCTCCATAAAATCTTTCAAAAATATTATTCAAATTTGAAGGATTAAGCCTGGTGATGAAACCGTTAAATTTGACATCATCTACGAATTTAGGAAATGCAAGTCCAAAATCTGCTGCAGCTCCTTGTTGTCGCCACGTATTATTTTTTGAGTAAAACGACTCGTAATTTAATATATCCTCTTTCAATTTAAGTATACCAGTTCCTTGAACTAACATGTCGGGATTATGATTATAGAAGGTGTAGGGTGTCAATTTGTAGTCAATATTCCCCAGCTGATAACGTACAATTTTACCAGCAACACCTCGAACATATATTTGTCGAACATCAAAAGCAACATTTGCACCATAAAATCCACCAAGTTCATTCTTTACACGAATCATCCCCAAAATTTCAGTGGAGCTATTCGGGCTTATTTTAAATCCAAGGTCAATCAATGCATAACCCCCTGCAGATTTTCTAGGTGTCACGGAGTCCATTTCCTTTGTTTGGAAATTGTAGTTTGAAATTATCGAACGTGCACTTCCAATAAATTGTACTTTTTTACCAGTCTGCGACCAGCTTGAAAAAGAACTTAAAAAAGCGAATAAAATAAGAATTACCTTCATATCAAAAATAAAGTTTTAGTTCAACAGTTGTTTCTTGACCCTTGTATTTGTCTAAAGCAAAATTGGTATCTTTATAATTCATCCATCTATGGCGAATATAGAGTCCTACGCTTTTGGACAAGGTTATATCTAGACCAATTGCATAGCTTTTTCCAGTTTGATTTTTGGGGGCTAAACTGGCAACATCTAATACTGTTTTGTCGTTGGCAATCATTCGATCCAGTCCAAAATAGTTGGATAAAACAATGTTTGGAAATAGGTGGTAATAAAATTCAAATTGATGATTGTAACTTTGCAAATACGCTGCTTTTGAATATTTAGGTAAAGGAGAAAAAGATCTTTGAACGGAATGATAACCGCCTAAGTAGAAAACAAGCAAATTTCGATTAAATATTTTAAATTGACCTTTGTAACTTAATTCAATAGAGTTAAATCCTTTGGCGCTGACAGAATCTGTAATTTGAAGTGTTTCATATACTCCGCGATAAATTTTATTTAAATTTTGATAAGGCCCAACTTGTGGCGGAAATCCCCACCTCCAGAATCTAGAAAGGGCAAGATTGTTGGCTGGGTGATTGTAGGTGATTTTATCTGAAATACCAATGATTTCGCTTGCAGCACTGTAGCCAATAGTAAGTTTTTGCTTATTGAAAGCCAAATCTGTATTTAAGATGATTCCTCGACGATTGTTGGTCATTTGTCCAATATTTACCAATGAACTTGCGAAAGGAATTAAAAGGGTTTGACTACCCGGTGTATTAGATGTTGGAGCACTAGCAGAAAACTCACTTATGGATGAATTCCAAAAAATCCCGTTGTTGTTTATCACGTTCGGGCTAATTTGGAAATAACGGAGTTCAATAGGGAAGTGGGTCGTCTCCATTGGAAAATTAATTTTAACATCTACTGCTTCTCCCCAATTACCAACTAGGTTAGGAGAATGGTAGCTTCCTGCACCAACTTCGCCAGAAACAACGAAATGTTTAAAGTGTTTACTGAATTCAGAGGTTATTAATTCATAACCGATTTTTTCTCGTCCTAAACTGTCGTCAAATGTTTTATTTGAAATAGCATTTAAACTAACGAAGCTTTTCTTGAAGTTTTTCTGAATTTTTCCACCCATCATTGAGTTTGGAGTAGGTAAGACCCCACCATTGAATTGAGATTTTCCGTACATAAAAGCAAAAGAAAAATCTTTGGGTAGTTTGGAACCCTCAAAAATAAAGCCTTGAAAAGCTTGTTGCCCCCATCTTACATCTTGACTTAAAGCTCCGGTATTGTAGAAGTTTGAATAACGATCGAAAACTCCTTTTGTATTTGGATCCCATGGATTTCGTTCAAAAAGACTGAACCTATTGTATCCTGTATTCGTTGCAAATGTTAATGGACTAAGCTTATACCAGTGTATTCCGCCAGTTTTAACTGAAAAGTTTCCATATTTAGCGGAATGACTTCCGTTTAGGTTAACACCTAAATTCAATCCTTTTGCATAATCTTTGGTGCTACCTGTTAGCGGTGTCCAAAGAAATATATCTGTACTGAAGGATGTTTTTGGCGAAGGTCGGCCACTGATAGTCATATACAACTGAGGAATATTGCTATCGTCTCCGAGGAAAAGTTTTTTGTTTACTGTGCCGAATTCAGCGTACATATCATCCATTACATTATAATTCCCTATGAACCTATAATAACCAGAAACGGACAAATTACTTAAACCATTTTTCATTACTTTCGGAAAAGATCCAGAATTAAAAAAATCGGAGGCTGCGCTATCTTTATATTGGCTGCGCGCAGCAGTGGAATAGCTAAAAACCATTAACACGCAGAAGATTTTGTGTAACTTATTTTTCAAAAGACGAAATTTCTTGAGGTATGAATACTACTTTCTTCGGCTTACCATCTTCATTAAGTTCAACTTCAACATAAAATGGAATATTTGCATAAGCTACTTTTTGACCGTCGGTAACGGTTAGAAAAAGTCTATAACGTCCTTCCGAGGAAGGAGCTTTAAGTTGAATAGAAGATAGGTGTTTGTTTTTTATTTTACCAGGAATGGAAGTTGGTTTATTTTCTTGATCTCCTCCCGTTTTCAAGTCAGTACTTTCCGGATATAACTCCCATGAATAACTTAATTTATCTTTATTTTTATCACTAGCAAAAACCACAACTGATAAGCTTTGTCCATCAGGAAGTATTAGGTTTTTTTGCAATGCTCGGTCATTTATTAACATCGAATCTATAGTAGGTGAGCGATTTTCTGGATAAGCCCCGGACCAATTGTATTGAAGCACATCAATTGCCTCAGTAGGTCTTCCTTCTTCATCAAAAATACCATACCACGTGCTCGTATATTCTTGTTTTTGTCCCCATAAAAATGCGAAGGAGCCAATACATTGTTTTCTTTCGCCCCAAATATATTTTTGATACCGGTCGAGGTATGTTTTTGCTTTTTCTGTACTTGTTTGTTCCACGGATGATCCCCAGCGTGTTTTTGGAGATTCCCAATGACCGTTTGGCCCCCATTCTGTTATCATATAAGGTCCATCAAAGTTGCCGTCTGATAAAACTTTTTTTACGTTTTCTATATCGCCATATGTGTTTATACCATATATATCAATGGCGGTCATTGTTTCATTTATAAACTTTACTTTTACTGCATTGGTGCCAGCAGTAACTGTTGATGTTGGATGATTGGGGTCTAATTCTTTAACCATCTTGGCAATGTCATTGACCGCAGCCCAAACATTTGTATTGCTATAATCTAGTTCATATTCATTTCCAATGCCCCAAAGTAAAAGCGCAGGATGATCTTTGTATTTCTCTACGGCAATCTTAAAATTATTAAGTTGATTCTGGATTTTTTCAGGATCATTATAGTCAAAGCCGTGCCTTTCGTGTTGAACCCACATGCCCAACATTACTTTAAGACCTTTTTTCTCAGCCAAATCTAGAACTTCTTGCGCATTTTCTAATCCCCAAGTTCTGATTGTGTTTCCGCCACAAGCAACTACTTCATCCAATTGCTTTTCGCCGCCTGCTCCTTTAATATAGAATGGTTGATTATTGACGAGTAACTCCCATTGGTCGTTAATTCTTTCAACCCTTACTTTATTAACTTGTGCCTCAACACGTAGGCCGAAAAAAAAGCACAATATGGGTATATTTAAGTATATAAATTTATTCATAGTTGTGTATTTATTTTCTTAATTGAATGCAAAATACGAACTTATTGTATTTTGTACAATAAATAAACGATTAAAGTTTTTAGCAGTTTAAATATCCCTAAGAATTATTACCAAAATTATTTGGAAATCATCCAAGACCCACCGACACTAATTACGTTTTTCAAAGACAAATACTCATTAAATGTTTTTTCGTTTATCCCGCCTGTAGGACAAAACGTGATTTCAGGAAAGACTTGGCCGTAAGTTTTTAATGCAGGCAGACCTCCAAAAAGATTTGCAGGAAAAAATTTAAACGTATTCCAGCCAAACTGCATTCCCAGTATGATTTCGCTAGGTGTCGAAACACCAGGAATAAATGGAATACCGCTACTAATAAGTGTCTTTGCTAAATTTTCACTGATGCCCGGGCAGACAATGAAGTCCACGCCAATTTCGCTTACTTTTTTTATTTGCTCTTCTTTTACAATGGTTCCAACACCAACAGAAATTATATCACCAAATCGTTTCTTTATTTCTGCAATGGCCTCGTATGCAATATTTGTACGCAACGTCACCTCTATACAGTGTATATTTTTTTTAATTAATTCGCCAATAATTGGATCAATTTCCTCCAAATTATTAATCGTAACAACCGGAATTAAAGGGTGTTGACGAAGTAGTGCTAGAATGTTATTTTGTATCATAAATATATATTGATTTACAAGAAACTTGCGCCTTCTTCGCTTGCAGACACCAATTTACGCATATTGGCGAAAAGTTCTCTTCCATTGCCAAATGTTTTGGAGTTGTCTTTGTTTCGCACCGTTCTACTTTCAATAGATTCTGTGAGACATTCCAGGGTTCCGTTGATAGCATCAACACGAATTAAGTCACCCGTTTGTATTTTTCCAATTAGACCACCATCTCTTGCCTCAGGCACGACATGAATAGCAGCAGGAACTTTGCCTGAAGCTCCAGACATCCGTCCATCGGTTACCAATGCGATTTTAAAACCTCTTTTTTGAAGGATTGTCAGCGTAGGAGTGAGCTGATGTAATTCCGGCATTCCGTTTTGTTTTGGACCTTGGAAGGGTATAACAGCAACAAAATCTTTATCCAATTCGCCTTTTTTAAAAGCTGTAATCATATCTTCTTGTTCTTCAAATACGATTGCAGGAGCTTCGGTAATGTAATGTTCCTCGCCAACTGCGGACGTTTTTATTATTGCTCGCCCTATGTTTCCTTTCAATAGTCGCAAGCCCCCTTCTCGAGAAAATGGATCTTTTGCATCGCGCAGAATTGTTGTGTTCAAAGATTTTTCAGACCCCTCACGCCATTCTATTTTACCATTAAAAATTTTCGGTTCTTGTGTGTATTTGTTTAATCCATAACCAAGAATAGTGTTGACGTCTTGATGTAATAAGCCGTTTTCCAAAAGTGTTTTTATAATAAAGCTCATTCCACCAGCCGCATGGAAATGATTGACATCAGCAGATCCATTAGGATAAATTTTTGTTAATAGCGGGATTAAAGGCGATAAATCATCAAAATCATCCCAGGTAATAATTATTCCAGCTGCCTTTGCGATTGCAATTAAATGAATCGTATGGTTAGTTGAACCTCCAGTAGCCATAAGTCCAATTATCCCGTTGGTAATCACTTTTTCATCCATTAAGCTTGCTAAACCTGAGTCGAAATTTCGTTTCATGGAAACACTGGCCAAAATTTTGACAATTTCTTCGTTTAATAAATGACGAAGTTCGGTTTTGGGATTCACAAAACTTGATCCCGGAAGCTGAAGACCCATGATTTCCATGAGCATCTGATTGCTATTCGCTGTTCCATAAAACGTACACGTTCCTGGTGAATGATATGAATCAGATTCGCCTTTTAGTAATTCGTCTCGGTCAATTTTCCCTTCAGCAAAGTCTCTCCGTATTCTAGCTTTTTCATCATTACTGATGCCGGTTTCCATTGGTCCACCGGGAACAAATGCTACTGGTAAATGTCCAAATTTCAGTGATCCAATTAACAATCCAGGTACAATTTTGTCACAAATGCCTAAATTCATAACTGCGTCAAACATGTTGTGTGATAGGGCGACAGCGGTAGACATGGCGATAACATCTCTACTAAATAAGGAAAGCTCCATTCCCGTTTGACCTTGTGTAACACCATCGCACATAGCTGGAACACCTCCGGCAACTTGGGCTACTGAATTATATTTAGTGGCGTATTTCCGCAATTCATCAGGATAATGCTCGAAAGTTTTGTGGGCAGAAAGCATGTCGTTGTAGGCTGTGACTATCGCTAAATTAGGCACTTTGTTTTGCGAGAGTGCATCCTTATCTGATGGACCACATCCAGCAAAAGCATGTGCCAAGTTTCCACAATGTAAATGTGATCGACTAAATTCTTGATCGAATTGCTCTTTCATTTGAGATAAATAAAGAGCTCGTGTTTCTTTACTTCGATTGACAATTCTGTCTGTAACTTTTTTTATTTCTGGATGAATCATTGTTTTGATAAATAAACGTTTATATTTTTTTTACTCGCTGTGAAATAAGAGATAGGAAGATTTTTATCATTTGCACTTTTCAATATTTCCATTTTTTTTTCTCCAGCGAGCATAAGTGTGATTTGTTCTGCCTTCAATAACATCTCCTTGTTACAGCTAATTCGGTTATTCGGAAAATTTGGCGCATTGGAATAAAAAATCCCAGGTTCTTTTTGAGTTAATAATTTGTCAGATGCAGGGTCATTTGGAAAGATAGATGCCGTATGTCCGTCTTCGCCCATGCCTAATAAACAGAAATCGATTCTTTCGTTAAAAGGCTGGTATAGATCGCTGCAAAGCTGAATATTATTTCTATTATCTTCCATGTCGAGTGCCATGCCAAGGACTTTAATTTTCTTATTGGTTAACTTGTTAAAGGCCTCTTGGATATTTCTTTGGTTATTGTACTCGCTAGAAAATGGAACATAGCGTTCATCGACTAAACCAATTTGAATTTTAGAAAAGTCTATATTTTGTTGCCCGAATAAAGTATACAAACCAAGTGGAGTAGAGCCGCCGGACAATAGTAAGTGTGCGTTTCCAAATTTTTGTATACTCGTCTCACAAATTGAAACAATTTTCTTGCATAATTCGAATTCAACTTCTGACTTTGTCTTAAATCTCTTGATTACCATCTTGGTATGATTTGGACCACTTGTGATCCTGATCCATTATTTGATCTCCTGGTCCCCATGAACCCGCCTCGTACAAAACATTCCTTAAGCCAGCTTTTTCCCAACTATTAACAATCGATTCTATCCATATCCAAGCAGCTTCAAGCTCATCTTGGTGCATAAATAAAGTTTGTTCTCCTCGCAAAACGTCAATAATCAACCTTTCATAAGCTTCAGGGAAACGTTCTTTAAAAGAATCCATGTAATCCAGCTTTAAACTTATAGGTCTATAACGATAACCTCCTGGTCCAGGCAGCTTGGTCATTTGGACCAGCTCTATCCGTTCTTCCGGTTGAAGTCGAATAATTAATTTGTTGCCAGGAATAGCTCCTTGGGAAGGGAAAACGTTATGTCGGACGGATTTAAAATTGATAATAATTTCAGAGTAACGTTTTGCCATCCTTTTTCCAGTCCGAAGATAGAAAGGCGTACCTTTCCAACGCCAGTTGTCTATATAAGCCTTTATTGCGACAAATGTTTCCGTTTTTGATTCATAATTATCAATATCCTCTAGGTAGGAGTTGACCAATTCATCTTTTACTTTTCCTCTGGTGTATTGACCTTTCACAGAATCAGTAAGCACCGTTTTTTCGTCAAACATTTGCAAAGAGTTCAATACCTTCAATTTTTCAGTTCTAACGAAAGAAGCCTCTAATTTTGTCGGTGGTTCCATAGCAATTAGACAAAGTAACTGGAGCAAATGATTTTGAACCATATCTAATAAAGCTCCACTCTTGTCATAATAATCGCCTCGCTTTTCTACTCCTAGACTTTCAGAAACAGTTATTTGAACAGAATCTATATCCTCCGAACTCCAAGAATGTTCAAATAAATGATTGGCAAAACGCAAAACCATTAAGTTTTGAACTGTTTCTTTTCCCAAGTAATGATCTATTCTATAAATCTGGTTCTCCGTGAATGCCAGGCTTATTTTTTCATGGATTTCTTTGGAAGTTTTTAAACTTACACCCAAAGGTTTTTCCAAGACAACTTTACTTTCTTTATTAACTAAATCACTCTCTGAAAGTAAATTGCAGATAGCGCCAAAAGCAGAAGAAGGTGTGGAAAGATAATAGATACATTGACGTTCCTTCGTCTTATTCAATTGACTTTTTAAACCACGGTATCCTTCAATAGTTGGAGATGAAACTTCTTGTACAATTATTTTTTGCACGAATTTTACAATCAGTGATTTATCCAAAGTATAATCAATGGAAGCTTCAATGAAAGATTGAATACTTTTCCTGATATTTTCTTCATTATTAGGTTTGCGCGTGATGCAGAAGATTGAAAAGTCTACGTCCAACTGCTTATCAACAAATCTATGAAATAGGGCAGGATATATTTTTCTAACAGCTAAATCACCGTCACCACCGAAGACGACTATGTTAAAGGGATTGATTTTTTTTGTTTTCATATTTCTTTATAAAACAAACATTTATTGCCCGAATATAGGTCTTTTTGTATAATGTACAATAAGTAATTAAAATAATTTGACTTTCGGTGTATTATTTCTGGTTTTAATAAAGTTACTCATTAATTGGAAAAAAGCCTATAGAAAGAAAGGAGGCTTTTGAAATCTGACCTTAGCGTCTTGGAACATAGATGCTTTTGCATTCATTTGAAAAGAGAAAAATTTCACCTGAGCTATGGGCGTCCAATTGAAACTTAATTGCCAACAGTGCATATCACGAACCAAAGCAAGTTGAGTGTATGTAATCCTAGCTGTTTCTAGATCAAATGATCCATTTCCGGATAATTTCCAGCGTTTCGTAAAACTGACATCACCGTCTACCCGAATGGTTTGCACAATTGATGATTTATTTCGATTGTCTGCTGTTCTGAATTGATTAATATTCCAAGTTACGTTGTGAGAAATTGTGGCTTTCCAGGGAATTTCAAATGTTACCATTTGTTCTGGATGTAATAAGAAATATTGATAATCGGAATCCCAATTTTCTTCCATACTATCTTTGACCTTTTGAATTTTTTCTAAACTCTTTTTTGGAGCAAGCGTAAACCCTGTGGAGAAGGTTGAATTCAAAAAACGTCCTAGGCTATTTCTTTCATTTAATGCAAATTCTTTCAATTTTGTGCCAGTTGTGTCGTTCCAGTTGTAAGGACTGTAAACGCCACTTGCCTGAAAACTTATCGCTTTCAGGGGGTTAATTCTTATGTTCCAGCTGAAATCTGATAAATTTGAAGAATCTTTTAGCATATCGTAATTTCCGGAAATAGTAAAATTATCGACAAGCTTAGTTTTTCTAAACCCTGTGACCGTATCTTTATCTGAACTTTGTTTTAATTCGAATGTGTTATTCATTGAGAAGGTTATTAATCCTTGACTATTGGTTGCGCCACTTGAATAAACACTCTGTTCAAATCTAGAATAATTTAAAGGTACGGACGAGTTTGCCGTATTTATTTCCTGGTTCGGATTCAAATTTGGTATAAAACTATAACCTATAGTTGGAGTAAATACATGCCTAAGAATAGATTTTCTTTTTCCAATAAATTTGTAGTACGAATAAAGTACAGTCGTTGCATTAACTCTGAAATTTAAAAATTGAGCCATCCCGGTTTGTTTCAGTAAATCTGTTCTCACAAAATGTTCTATTACACCTGTTGTGTCCGTTGAATCATTAAATTTTTGAATAGTTTGAAAGTTAATGTTGTTTCGATAGGTAACAGAAGGGTTTATTTTCAATGTATTTTTAAACAAACCGACTGTAGTTTTTGCATTTACGCTCTGTGTAATTCCATTTTTGAATTCTTTGGCTATTCTTACGGCATCAAATTGTTGTAATAACGAGTCCGCAAAAGAAGATTGATTTTTCCCTTCCATATCGTACGTAATTCCAAATCGAGCAATAATTTGCCGCCAACCTCTTGCGCCATTAACTAATTTTTTCAAAGGGAAAATTTGTGTCATATTAAAATTTACTGTCGGACTAGTTAGTTCAATTGTCTTGTTAACAGAGCTTTGTCGAGCTGAAATTTTAATACCAGTTCTTATCGGTAAATTCGCGAAAGAACGATCCAATGCTATATCTGAGTTGAAGGCATTGTTAAGATACTGATTATTTACAGGATCTAGATTGAATTGCGGATTGTTAATAGAGTAGAAATTTACGTTAGATCGAAACTGTAAATTAGGATTGGATTTCGGGTCTTTTTGGTGCGTCCACAATACTTTTATGTTTGTCTTCGACTTTGTAGACGGAAATCCAACTCTAAATCTATCGTATCCAAGCGTTATACTTCCTCGGGATTTATATTTTGAATAATAATCAGTCACATTTCCAATTCCGAATGAGCCTCTAGAATATAAAGTTCCATATACCGCGGTTTGTAATCTATCGTTAATTGGGATATAATAGCCAAGTTTATCAAAACCAAATCCATAGTTTGAACTGGGAATGACCTGAGGAAAAATAAATCCGTTCAATCGATTTTTTTGTTGAGGAAGTATAATGAATGGAAGTGCTAGAAATGTGGGCACGCCCTTAATCCACAGATTCATTGGTCCTGATACAATTCGTTTTTCGGGAATTAAAATTGCTTTTGATAGCTGGAAATGGAAATGCGGCTCCTCCAAATCACATGTAGTAAATCGACCTTTTAAAAAGTGAATCTCTTCGTTGCTTTGTCGTTTGGCAACTTCCATGAAAAGGTAATTTTCTTCTTGTTGGGTCATTACCTCTTGGATGTAACCCTTTTTAGTGTCAAAATTATAACGAATTCTGGAGGCCGTCATTTTTTCCTGACCATCATTAAACTCAGGTTTTCCCGTTTTTTTGCCTAATGAATCGATTAAATAGCTAGTTAAAACTTCATTTTTTTGGAGATCTATCATGATATAACCAGCTGTCATCGTTATATCGCCAAACACGATTTTAGCATCCCGATAAAGATGAGTTTTTTTATTGCGGATATCACTGTAAATAGAATCTGCCGCCATAAAGTCGATGATTTCTTCCAGAGACTGATCGTCCATATAAATCGTATCTTGGTGAATAATCCCTTCAGAAATAGAATTATTTTGCCCAGAGACGACGAGACAATAAGACATTATGAACAACATCACGAAGAAAACTCGTATTGTGGAATGCTTTTTGGGTATCAAACAATTGTAAATTTGCACTAAGCTTGTTTAAACATTTGCAAAGCTATAAAATTAGCTTTCTCAAAATAATAAAAATGAAATCAAAAAGAATACAAATTATATTCACGCACATTCTGAGCATTTTCCTAGTTACCAATTTTCATGCCCAAGGTAACGGAAATATAGCTTCAGCCATTAAAGTCGTTGTAATTGATCCTGGTCATGGCGGAAAAGATCCTGGTTGTCTAGGCGCAAATACTCAAGAAAAAATTGTTTGTTTAGCTATGGGCTTGAAACTAGGTGAGCTGATAAAGAAAAAATACCCTGAAATTAAAGTTGTGTATACGCGAGATTCGGATGTCTTTGTTGAATTGGATGACAGAGCCAAAATAGCTAATAAAAATAATGCCGACTTGTTTATTTGTATACATGCCAATGCCGCGAGTTCTTCGGCTGTAGGCACTGAAACCTATGTTTTGGGTCTTCACAGAACTGAATCACAGCAAAAAATTGCAGAAAGAGAAAACGCTGCGATTTATTTAGAAAAGGATAAGGGTGAAAAATACAAGGATTTCGATTTGTCTCCAGACGCTATTATCGCGCGACAAATACAACTTTCTGTTTTTTTAGACCAATCTATTTCATTTGCGACCAAACTACAAAAAGAGTTTAAGGGTATTGGTAGATACGATAGAGGCGTAAAACAGGCAGGATTCATTGTATTGTACAAAACGACAATGCCAAGTGTTTTAATTGAAACAGGATTTTTAACAAATCTGGTTGAACAAAAATTTCTAATGACAGAAGCAACTCAAAACTTAATGTCAGGAAGTATGTTTTCGGCTTTTGAAAAATATAAAAATGAATTAGAAGGTATAAATGGCCAGCTTACAAATAAAAATGAAAAAAATGTTATTTCTAACGATGTAGAATTCAAAGTGCAACTTGAAACGTCTGAAAAATCAATACTTTTGAACGAAGAAAGATTTGAGGGGTTAGAAGTCTCTGAATATCAGCAGGAAAAGCTGTTTAAATATACTTCTGGAGTTTTTTTAAATGATTACAAATCTGCGAATAATCACAAAAATGAACTAAGAAAACAAGGTTTTCAACATGCATTTGTTGTCGCCTTTCAGAACGGAGAGCGTATTAGTTTAGAAAAAGCCCTTAAATTAGCAGAAAAATAGTGTTTTGAAGATATCAAAAGAGATAAAAACGGGTGTTATTGCCATTGCTGCAATCGTTTTGCTGGTTACTGGAGTGAATTTCCTGAAGGGCAATAGTTTTTTTGGTGGTGATGATGTTTATTTTGCCTACTTCCCAAATTCAGGTCAATTAGCACCGGCAAGCTCGGTAACATTAAATGGCGTCGAAATCGGCAAGATTCTCTCCGTCGAATATGTTCATGGAGGAAAGCAAGATGCTAAAGTTAAAGTGTCTTTTAATATCCAAAATGACCAGATTAAAATTCCAAAAGGTTCGCTGATTCAAATTGGTTCCCTTGATCTTTTTAGCAAAGGGCTAATATTGATAATGGGCGAAGACTTGTCAATGGGTTATTACAAACCTGGAGATAATATGAAAGGTGAAGTAGCAGTGGACATGGTTTCACAAGCGAAAGCTTACGCGGATCCAATATCTCAAAAGTTGCAAACGATGATGGTGTCAATTGACAATGTCGTTAACTCGGTATCTTCACTTTTAGATACGAATACATCACAGACTATTGAAGGAAGCTTGTTCGAGCTGAAAACAGCTATCAAACGCTTCGGAAACGTGGCTTATGAAGCAGAAACATTATTGGCAACTGAGAGGCTAAAACTGGGCAGAATACTTTCAAATGTGGAAAGCATTACAGATAATCTCCATTTAAGCAATGCGAAAGTGGCGAAAATTTTAGGCAATGCTGAGAAGTTAACAGATGATTTGGTTACCGCGGATTTTAAAGCTGTTATCAATGAAGCAAAGGCAACACTAAACAGTGTAAATGTAGTAATGGCAAAGGCAAATAGCGGTGAGGGTTCTCTCGGTAAACTGATTTCTGATGAAAAACTTTATAACGAATTAGTTGTTACTAATAAAGCAGTACAGAATTTGGTGAATGATATTAGTATTCATCCTGAACGTTACATTCATTTTTCATTTTTGGGATCTAAAACAAAAGGACTACCTTTATCTAGTGACGAAGAAAAGAAATTGAGAAAATTATTGGAAGAAGTTCCAAAATAATATAAAATATATGGTGCCTCAGTTTATTTTTGCTCTAATCTCTATACTTGGCTTTGGGTTCTTTATTTGGAACATAAGAGAAATTCGGAGCAATATTTTACTTGGACGTGAGATTAATCGTACAGACAGGCTATTAGATAGAGTGAAAACAATGTCTTTGGTGGCTCTTGGGCAAAAAAAAATGTTCAAAAAGCCAATTCCTGCAATTTTGCATTTAATGTTGTACGCAGCCTTCGTGATTACCCAAATTGAATTACTAGAAATCCTAGTAGATGGTATTTCTGGTAAGCATCGTTTTTTTAGAGAAAGCTTAGGTGGGTTTTATACTTTCACAATAAGTTTTATTGAAATTCTTACTTTTCTTGCACTGATAGGAACCGCAGCTTTCCTTTGGAGAAGAAATGTTTCGAAAGTGAAACGATTAAACATGGCTGAGATGAAGGGTTGGCCAAAGTACGATGGGAATTTAATTCTCGTTATGGAAATAATCCTTGTATTATGTATATTTACAATGAATGGAACGGATGAGGCTCTGTACAACATTGGCGCTTCGCATGCAACTAATTTAGGTGACGGAAGTTTATCATTTACATTGAGTAGTACATTTGGTCCAGCAATTTTTGGAGGTATGGATGTTTCCACTTTGCACACGCTGGAAAGAGTCGGCTGGTGGGGACATATTCTCATGGTTTTTGCATTCTTAAATTATTTACCCTACTCAAAACATTTTCATATTCTATTGGCATTCCCGAATACGTATTATTCGAATTTGGAAGCGAAAGGTCGATTCACAAATATGGAGTCGGTAACCAAAGAGGTGAAATTAATGATGGATCCAGATGCTGATCCTTATGCGAGTTCTCCCGAAACTAATGAACCACAAAGATTTGGCGCTAAAGATGTCACAGACCTTACTTGGAAGAATTTGTTGGACGCCTATACGTGCACAGAATGTGGGCGTTGCACTTCCGCCTGCCCAGCAAGTCAAACAGGAAAGCTTTTGTCACCCCGTAAAATTATGATGGATACGCGCGATCGTTTGACGGAAATTGGGAATGCTAAAAGAAAAAACGGAAAAGACTTTGCGGACGGCAAAAGTTTGTTGTTTGATTACATAACAGAGGAAGAACTTTGGGCTTGCACCAGTTGTAACGCTTGTGTTGAAGAATGTCCGGTTAATATTGATCCTTTGTCTATTATTATCGATTTGCGTAGATTTTTGGTAATGGAAGAAGCTAAAGTTCCGAGTGAGCTTGCTGGAATGTTAACGAATATTGAAAATAACGGAGCACCTTGGCAATTTGCTCAAGCGAATAGATTGAACTGGAAAGATGAAGCTTAATTTAAAAGATAAGATAGTTGATGGGAGAAAATTCGCCTTTGTTACCAGAGTGTGTGAAAAATTATTTAATCGATATTGTTGGTACAATTTGTGATGACATTCCCAATGAAGAACCAGAAAGAATGGAAACTACCAAGGTTTTCCCGATGTGCTTGAAATGCTGAATAAATGGTTTGAAGAACGTCATATTAAACATTTTTCACATAACGATTGGAAGAGCATCGCGGTATAACTAAAAAATGGTTACTTGAGTATGGTTTTAAGTACCATGGAATGGTGATGAATAAACCGAGAGGAGGAAATTATCACTGGGTTGATAATCATATCGTTAGTGCAATGAGTTTCAACGGTAAATTCACCGACTTGATAGAAGTAAATACAAAAATAGAAGTTTTTAAAAAATAAGAACATGAGCGAATTGAAAGTGCCTACTATGGCGGAAATGATGGCTGAGGGTAAATCTCCAGATATTTTATTTTGGGTAGGTTGTTCGGGCAGTTTTGATGATAGAGCAAAGAAAATTACCAAAGCAATTGTAAAGATACTTAATCACTGTAATGTTGATTTTGCAGTGTTGGGCACGGAAGAAAGTTGCACAGGTGATCCTGCAAAACGCGCTGGAAATGAATTTACTTTCCAAATGCAGGCCATGATGAACATCCAAGTTTTAAATGGATACGAGGTAAAGAAAATTGTTACAGGCTGTCCACACTGCTTCAATACATTAAAAAATGAATATCCTGAACTGGGCGGTACGTATGAAGTGATTCATCACACACAATTGATTCAGGATTTGATTAATACTGGAAAATTGGCTTTGGAAAACGGCGCTGTTTTTAAAGGAAAGAAAATTACATTCCATGATCCCTGTTATTTAGGTCGAGCGAATGGTGTATACGAAGCGCCTCGCAGTTTAATTGAAAAATTAGACAGCGAATTAGTTGAAATGAAACGATGTAAAACAAATGGTTTGTGTTGTGGAGCCGGCGGTGCTCAAATGTTCAAAGAAGCTGAAAAAGGCAACAAAGAAATTAATATTGAACGTACAGAAGACGCTTTGGAAACGAAAGCAGAAATTATTGCTACTGGATGTCCATTTTGTAATACAATGATGACTGACGGTGTAAAAAACTTCAACAAAGAAGCAGATATTCAAGTTCTTGACGTGGCAGAATTAATAGCGACTGCAGCTGATTTATAAACTAATTTAAATATGTATTTTTCAAATTTCTCGCCAGATGCAAAAGTTTGGATTTATCAATCTGATAAACCGATGAATGAATCCCTGAGGGCTGAATTGAACAATTTGGTGGCTAGCTTCATCGACGAATGGTCCGCCCACGGAACTAAATTACAAGCTGAAGGAAAAGTTATTGATGAATACAGATTGGTGCTTTGCACCGATGGAAATGTAGAAGCCTCAGGATGTTCAATTGATGCTTCTGTCCGTTTTATCAAAAAAATAGGTGATACATACAGTCTTAATTTTTTTAATCGATTACTGGTTTTAGTTGACAAAAAAGGAAGTAAAGAATTGCTTCATTTTTCAGCATTAAAAGACAATACAGATTTAAAAATATTTCAACCATCCCCAAAAAACTTAGGTGAGTTAAGAGAGAATGAAACAGTTTTAGTTTCTACTTATCTAAATTGAGAATCTATTTGTTCTTTTTAACGTCCAATCGTAAACCTGCCGTGAATCTAATGGTATAGAAACTTTGACGGTATTTTAAATCTCCAAATTTGATGCTCTTATTGTCGAAATCTAAATTTAAAAAGACAAAATACTTCGGTGCAGAATATCCTCCAATTAGTTTGATGTCATACCGAGGAGCAAGTCCCAAAAAGCCACGTTGATAATAATTCACATTATAAAACTTGGCTTGAGCAACTACCCCTAAACCAAGAAAAGCGCAAACTTGCCAATTTTTATAGCGCTCTAAGTATGCATATCCCGGCACAATTCCCAAATCAACTGAACTGAAAACACTAGAGCTTGTTTTATCGCTTAAGGTATCAATCAAATCTAATGGGATGATTGATTTACCTCCATTACTAATTCCATGAACGACAAAAGTAGGCTTCAGATAAAATGTTCCAATTCGTTTTTCGTAATGTCCAGTTTTCCCTAAAACTGAAGGCATATTGAATTGTTTGTTAAAGAAATACCACGTGTTTACGGATAAACTTATGGCGTTTGTATTTGGTCGAATGTCATTGGGCTTTAATTCGTTGAGCGTATCATTCCATTGATAGGCATTTTTAATTGAATACCCGATATAGTTACGCATATCTACATCGAAAAACCACTTTTTTATTTGAAAGTTAACACCTAGATCAAAATATCGGGTGTTCCCAAAATTCTTTTTAGAACGACTGGTTCCTTTTAAAGCGAAGCTTAAGCGCAATGCAAACCATTTGTAGGCGCCGCCAAATCCCAAAACAGGATTGAAGTTGTTCTTAAAATGAATCGATTTAACATCTTTTGAAAATGGATATTTAATCGTAAATGGAGCAGAGGCATACCCAAAATCAGCATATAAAACTAATTTATCTTTGAATCTCACGAAATATTTAGTGCTGTCGTCAAACGCAGCATAACTTAAAAAGAGATTTAAGATAAAAAGGAAGGATAGGCTACTTTTCAATTCCTTCTAAATCTAAAATAAATGAATAAATTCTGGCTATTTCCTTGCGCTCTGCCGTGCGTCCAGAGCCGCCACCGTGTCCAGCATCCATATTACAATCGAAGAGTAAAGGGTTTTCATCGGTTTTTAATTCCCGAATTTTCGCAACATACTTTAAAGGTTCCCAATATTGAACTTGAGAATCGTGATAACCTGTTGTAATAAAAATAGCGGGGTACTCCATTTTTCTCAAGTTGTCGTATGGCGAATAACTCAACATGTATTGATAATACTCCTTGTCATTCGGATTTCCCCATTCTTCATATTCTCCGACTGTTAACGGAATGGATTCATCCAACATTGTAGTAACAACATCAACAAAAGGCACTTGACTTATAACTGCTTTCCACAAATAAGGAGCCATATTCGTTATTGCTCCCATTAACAATCCTCCAGCTGAGCCTCCAAGTGCATATATTTTATACGGATCACAATAACCGTTTTTCCCTAAATATTCTGCAGCATTAATGAAGTCAGTAAATGTATTTTTTTTCTTAAGAAATTTGCCTTCTTCATACCATGTTTCACCCATGTATTTCCCCCCTCTGATATGCGCTATTGCAAAAACAAAACCTCGATCAATCAAACTCAGTCTGGTTGCGGAAAAAACGTCGGGTATCGTGTAGCCATAAGATCCGTAACCGTACATTAAAATTGGAGCTTTTGATAAATCAAGTCCTTTTTTGTATACCATGGAAACAGGTATTTTTATTCCATCATTAGCAATTGCCCAAACTCTTTTGGTGTCGTAATTTTCGCTTTTAAAATTTGAATCTATTAATTTAGTCTGGTGAAATAATTCTCTTTCTTTTGTATTTAAGTGATATTTAAAAATACTAGAAGGAACAGTAAAAGAATTGTATTTAAAATTGAAAACCCCACCTTCGTAATCATCATTAAAAGCAAAACCCAATGTATAAGTTTCTTCATTGAACGAAATGTAATCGATTTCTGGCTTATTAATTCCAATTAACTTAATTTTCTGTAATCCATTTGTTCTTTCTTCCACTACAATATGATTCTTAAAGACCAAGGTGTTCTCAATGAGCACATTCTCGTCTACCTCTTGGATCAAGGAGCAAGATTCTAGATTTAGTGGAATTGTTTTCGTGAAAAGTATTTTTCGGTTTTTTGCATTCTTATTTGTCGTGATATAAAAGCCATTCTCATGATAATCTAAGGAATATAAATGGCCTGTTTCCCTTGCTAGAAATACCCTTGGTTTGTCCGTTGGATGAGTAGCTTTAATTATTTGGATTTCAGAGGTTAAAGAAGAGTATGCGCTAATCTGAATATACTCTTTTGTCATTGCCTTTGAGATGTCAATGGAGAATTTTTCATCCTTTTCTTCGTAAACTAAAAAGTCTGATTTGGCGGGCTGACCAAGTACATGTCGCCAAACTTGAAACTCTCGCAATGTGTTTTGGTCTTTTTTCACGTAGAAAACAGTTTTATTGTCATTTGCCCAAACCAATGAACCGTCAGTTTCTTCGATTTTGTCTTTTAGATACTTGCCTGTTTCATTTAAGCGAAATTGAATCGTATAATTTCTTCGTCCAACACAGTCTTCGCTTAGTGCTAACATAGAATTATCCGGCGAAGGAACCCAGTCGCCAAGATCATAAAAGCTCAGTTTCTTCGCTCGTTTGTTTTCGTCAAAGTAAATTGTTTCTTTTTTCCCGGAAAGATCGTAGATGTAAGAGTAGTCTTCACCCTCTTTATTCCTTATTTGATAGGTCTTACCGTTGAGTGTAAAAGGAGAACTTGTTTGATTTGGATCAATACGTTTTTCAAATTCATCTAATAATTTATTCTCCAAAGGAATTAAGCGTTCGAAGTATTTTTTGCAATAATTGTTTTCTTCTGCAATATAAGATAGAACATTTTCATTGTCCCTTTGATTCATCCAATAATAGTCATCTACTCTTTGATGACCATGTTTTATTAAAACCTTAGATGTTTTTTGTGCTTTCGGCAAGTTTGCCTGAGCAAAATACTTCGTTGAAGACATGTTCCAAATTAATATTAATGCGAGTGTGTAAAATAATTTCATAGATTAAATTCTAACCTAAAAATAAACGATATTTAAGACTAGAGTGCAAGTTAAACGAAATTATTGTTTAGAATCAAAGTGTGTAAAAAAAGTAGGGATAAAAGTCAGGGTCTATCCTCATATTTTACGCCACAGCTTTGCTACCCATTTATTAGAAGCGGGCACAGATTGAAGATACATTCAAACTTTGTTAGGTCATAAATTGAGTAAAACGACAGAGATTTACACACATGTTGCTACAAATACCTTTTTAATTATATAAAATCCACTAGATTAGTACAAAATATACAATGCGGATAATCCATATATATATGGATTATCCGTGTGTTGTATGCAAGCTGAAAAAAATGAACGATATTCTTGAAAATGACAGAAAATTTAAAGAAGCCATTGGTGCTTTCATTATCGCTTTTTCAGAGCTCGAATTTGGACTTGCAATTTTGTGCACTTTAACGGAATTTGACCCAAGACATAAAGACAAATTTCTTTCAAAATACATCGGTTATTCCTTTGAGCAAAAAAGAAACACTTTAAATGATTTCATTAAAAAAGAACTTCCTGAAATTCAAAAAATTTGGAGTGAAATAAATACAGATATTGGACAAATAAATAGAGAAAGACGTTTCATCGCTCACGGCTTTATGACTTATTCACTTCCGAATGAAAACATAAGTACTTATGTAAGAGAAAAAGGTGAAATAGTTGAGCAAAAGCAGTCCATTGAAAAGATTAAGAATTTAACAAAAAGCCTATACGAAATAAATACAGGAAGGAATGGTGTAAATGGAGAATTTCATACTCAATTTACTAAAATGAGAATAGACAAATGGAATGACCTTGTAATTGAAAAAAATAGAATCGTATATAAAATAAATAACGAAATAATATCTCAATGGAAAGGATAGCCAATGATTTCATTTCTACTACTAATACCTTGGATAATATTTGGATTTAAAAATCCGAATCTAAATTTACTCGGCTTAAACCAAAATAAAAAGTCCTTGCTTTTACTTTTAGGAATTGAAATTCTATTTTTTCTAATTCTTTATCTGACTTTACCTGAACCGACTTCAAAAATTGCTGGTTTGCAAAGTTTCTCGTGGAATTATTTTATAGCATATTATGCAAAAGGAATTGCCCCAACTTGGCTAATAACCGAATATATTAATGGAAATTTAGGAGATAAAATTGATTTGAATTATCAATACATCTTTTTAATAGTAAGCTTAATCATTGACTATTTGATTTTGAAAATAATTAGACCGAATATTAGAAAAATCTGGAAAATGTAAAAAGCCTGCACACAACAATTAAGCATCAATAACTCGTCAAGTAAGGCTTGACGTTATTGTGCTTTGTGTTGAACTCTGCCTTTGGTGGCGGGTTCGAAGCTATGGAAAATCAATACGGATTTCGTGAGTGCTATTGCTAG